>Ga0213875_10000108_pt1 | contig 94421 bp, 77 predicted proteins | sample BarmaccomBMRX_R8_FD_160105 | JGI IMG/M metagenome (GOLD analysis project Ga0213875, IMG submission 160105) | Root-associated microbial communities from Barbacenia macrantha in rupestrian grasslands, the National Park of Serra do Cipo, Brazil - RX_R8 | ecosystem: Host-associated > Plants > Roots...
CCCCTGGTGGCGCTCGGCCATACCCTGCATGCCTGGAGAGAAGAAATCGCCACCATGTGGCGCTTCACCCGCAACAACGCCATCACTGAAGGCTTTCACAACAAAATCGAAGTGCTCCAGCGTCAAGCGTACGGATTTAGAAACTTCCAGAACTACAGATTGAGAGTTAGGGTAATGTGTTCTTAGAATCTTCTGCCGGTCGGCATAGGAGTGGGACGCCCAAGTTTACTTCTTTTCTCGGCTTCTCGTGCTTAGCGGGACGCTGCGCGGACCGGCTGGCGTGCTGACCTATGGCGCCGGTACGGATGGGACCGAGGTGAGCGAAATCAGCGAAGGCGTCATGGATGACGCGGAGGCGTACATGATCGAATACATCATCCGTGATCTCGGAAATGTCACGGAATTTGAGCACGTGCCGATGGCACATGCCGTCTTGCGGGAGTTCGACTCGGCCATAGACAGGGGTGCCCAAAAAGATCGGGTGGCGCTGCTAATCGCCAAGATTGCTGATCGTGTCACCCTGGACGAATTGGGTGTGTACGTTCACCGCGCCGCGAAGTCGGTTGCTCTACGCGCCGTGAAGTGACGGCCGCACAGCGAGCTCTCCCGACGAGAGCTCGCTCATTCTCGGATACCATCGCCGGCGCTTCCGCCGCGGGTTCGTACCAGTAATCCTGTCAGCTCCCCTACGTACGTTGACGTGCCTGCCTGCAAACTATCGTACACGCTTGGGGATTTCCTGATCTCCGCAGTGAGCGGCCGAATACCGACGAACGTCTATTGCGATTCGTTCCGGCGGCTTATTGCTTCATTTCGCGCCCCGGCTGTTCAGCGCTGCGAATCTGTTCAACGATCTCGTCAATGGTAACGCCTTTGAGGAGTTCAGCTCGCTGCTTTGTGTAGTCGCCATGACTAGAGCGATAGAGCCGCAAGAAGCGTGCAAAGCCTTCGGCCCCGAGCTCCCGCTGGAGAATAGAGAGTGCATGACGCTGAAATTCCTGATCAGTCATTTCGTTGAGCTGCATTCTTGACCTCCTCTAAAAAGGATACCGGGTTCAGTACCCGAACCGCCAATTCTCGATTTAGACGATTCGCTCCGCGAAGCAGGCGATCATCCGTCGTCAGAAAGACATCAACCTGTGCGCTCTCGGCACAAGCGATGTGGAGCGCGTCAAATTCTGAGAAACCTGTCCCCTGTAGCTTGCGAGCACGGGCGACGATTCCGTCATCCAGCCTGACGACCTGTTTGACAAACTCCAGAAGAGCTTGAGCGTCGGCTCGGCGCTCGGCATCGGGGTTCCGCGCAATTTCCGCTTCGACTACCACACTTCCCACCCACACATCGCCTCCGCTAGTCGCAAGGCCGATCAATTCCTCAATGGCTTCCCCTTCCCGGACGACTCTCTCCTGAGTTTGATCGTCGGTCAACCGATTCACGCAACAGGCATCGAAGTAGATTTTCATGCGGCGCGGTCACAAGTTTGGCAAGAAGATCAACCTCTTCCGAACTCCCGAAGCGAAACGAAGGCCTTTCCTTCCTGTGCTGCCTTCTCGATCTTGAACCTCATCGCGTCCCTCAGTTCTACGCGGCCCTCCAGGATTTCGATCAGGTCTGTTCCGTCCCAGAAAATGATATTGCAGCCCCTACTCTGGAACTGTGCGACCACCTCAGGGCGAATGCCCTGGACCGCTATGAAAATGCCTCGCGTGCTCTCTAGCTTGCTATCAACCTTGGTCTTAAAGCCGCCAATTTCTTGCACGTTAGGCTGATTCTTTCGCCATCGGGCCTCAACGAGGTAATCAAATCCTTCAAAGGGAATGTGTCCGTCGATCTGTTCGGTCTCGGTCTTGTATGGCTTACGATAATCAATGCCGAAGAGGGAAAACAATTCATAAAGCAGCTCTTCGAGAAAGTAGCCGACTCGTTGTCGGTCGGGATTCACGAGTGCTTCGCTAAACCGATGCTTTAGATCGTCCAGCTTCGCAACCCGTTCCGCAACTACGCGCTCGCGTTCCTTTGCGAGCGCCTGCCGTCCCGTTCCGGCCTTCTTCTCTTCTTCGACATAAAGATCGTGCTGAACTGCCATTGCTTTCAGATTGCGGAGTGCACTTAAAGCTGCGTTACGATCAGGCACCTCGTCGTCGGGCACATTTCGGAGTTTGCATAGCTCCGTCAGGATTCGACACTGGATCTCATAGCCCGACTCTGAATCACTAAGATCGGACAGCGTTTTTCTCGCCCAGACAAATTTGTATTCATTCCTGTAGCGCTGAGCGATGGCAGGGGGAACGCCAGCAGCTCGAAGGAAGGCTTCCATTCTGTCCTTGTAATGAAAGCACCTTCCGAAACATTGGATCATCGCCTCCGTGATCTCATAGGGGATCTCCATAACGCATCTTTCGGATCGCATAATTGTCAAAGCTCAAAGCTTAAATTGCACTGAGCCCAAAATGACGGCTGGCTGACTGATGCCAGATGTATTGATACACCCGGTTAGCCGCTTCTTCTTTTTGAGTTTCAGTAAATGGGGGGGTAGGTAGAGTTAGAAAAACATTGTCGAGTATGAATGTCTGGACCTCAGCCTGCGTTTGACTCTTTTCCCACCAACGGTCCAACGGACCTACAAGCGCTCTCAGCGACACAAAAAGCTGCTGGCTTGCCTGTTTGACGCGCTCGCGATCAGCTTTAGTAAGATTGCCGTTGCGCAATAGGTCGAAGATCGCCAGTTCTTCCTCATTCAATCCTTCTTCAGCCGCCCGTTGCTGTTCCGCATCGAGGCTTTGGACGAGCTCCAAGAGCTTCGCGAAAGTGTCTTCAATGGTGGTTCGATCTTTTTCGCGGTTGTAATCGGCGACGATTTCTTGATATCGCTTGTAATAATCCATGCGCTGAGGATTTTCTTGCAGCATCTTCGCGAGCTTGTCCTCTACGATCTGGCGGATATCCTGTACCGTGGTCGCCTTGCGTTTTCTCTTGGAGAATTCGGCTCGAAGCTTTTCCAGATCGATTTTGCTCAGGTCATACGTTAGTGCTCGCGTTTGATCCCACCCCCGGCTCTGTGCCCGGATCGCTACGTTGACAATTCTGTGAAGTTCTTTGAGGAGTTCGGTAACGTCGGCAGTGTCTCGCCGCTCCGTCAGCTTTTTATAGATCGCCTCGATATTGTCGTGGCGCTCCGCGTAAGCAAAAACGGACGGCTCCGTAACCATTGCCTTAAAGCGCTCGAACACCTGCCGTGCGAGAATTTCGAACCGCCGCTTGGATTCGTCATTGGTGTAGACTGCCTCGACGGCATCCTTAATGGCCTCGATCCGAATAAAACCTTTCGCTCCGATCAGACGTTTGGAATCGAAACCCAAGCGCAGCAAGTGCGCTTCCGTTTCTTCAATAGCATCGACGAGCGCGCGAACTCGCTCCTCGATAGGCATAACGATATCCTGCGGGTTTTCATCGGTTCCAAGGGCATACTGTGCAAGCGCTTCGCGAAGGCTCTTGAGCATCCCGTTGTAATCCACAATTAGGCCGAAGTCTTTTCCCGGAAAAACGCGGTTTGCGCGCGCTATGGCTTGCATCAGCGTGTGAGCTTTCATGGGTTTGTCGATGTACAGAGTAGATAGGCACTCGACATCGAACCCGGTGAGCCACATGGCGCAGATGATTGCGATTCGGAACGGATGAGCCGGATCTTTGAAAGCGGTCTCGACATCAATGCGTTTGCCATCCGGCGTTTCAAAGCCTTGCTTCATGCGCGCGCGATGAGGAATGATATCGACGCCCCACTTCTTGAAGTCCGCAACTTCATTTTGCGATTCGCTGACGATGATTTCGATGATCGTTTCTTCGAGCCAATTCGCTTGTCTCGCGAGCCGGTCTCTTTTCTCACACAGGATCTCCCGCAGCGTCGCGTCGCTTTCAGAAGCAAGCTGCGCGTTGATATCCGCGATTTCCGCCCAAACCGATAAAATCTTCTGTTTCCAGCGCGGCATGATGCGCTCGTACATGCGCCCACACGTGATCTTATCGACGCATACAAACATCGATTTGCCCGATTGCCAACGGGCTGCGCAGTGCTCCACAAAGTCGTCGGCAATCCTGTCGAGGCGGTCGTCAGCGGTAATCACCTCATAGTCTTTGCCGAGCAGCTTTTCGAGCAAGGCCATCTGATCGGGATCAAGATCCGCTTCTTCAATCTTTTCTGCGATGGCGTCATTGAGATCCAGCCGCGCCACACCGAGCTTTTCTCCGCGGTTCTCGTAAACCAGCTTGACGGTGGCGCCGTCTTCTTCCGAGCGCTTGAAATCGTAACGCGAAATGTAGTTGCCAAAAATGCGCTTGGTAAGTTCGTCGTTTTTGAACAGCGGCGTTCCAGTGAAGCCGATAAATGCTGCATTCGGCAGAGCCAGGCGCATGTTCCGTGCGAGCTTGCCGGCCTGTGTGCGATGCGCCTCGTCAGAAATCACGATGATGTCGTCCCGTCTGCTGTAAGGCTCCCTCGGGTCGATATCCTGATTGAATTTATGGATCAGGCTGAAGATGTAGCGATGGTTTTCGCGCAGCATGTGCACCAGATCCTTGCCGGAACCTGCACTCGGGGTCTGATCATCGGCTATTCCGCAGCCAACAAACGTGCGATAGATTTGCGAATCCAAATCGTTCCGGTCGGTCATGATCAGGAACGTGAAATTGCCCGGCACAAGACGCCGGACTTTTTCTGCGAAGAACGCCATGGAATACGATTTACCGCTGCCTTGGGTATGCCAGAAGACGCCCAGGCGGCCCAGGTCTGGATGCGCGCGCTCCACAATCTGCACCGAACGCGGCTCCTCTGAGATCATCGCCGGAAGTTGTTTGTCTAGTTCGAGAGATAACTCAACCGTCCGATATCGCAGCCGCTCGTCCGGCGGAAATTTCTGCTTTAATTCTTCCTGCCTGATGACTGACTCGACCGCGTTGTTCACTCCGAGTACCTGCTGATTCCGCGCAATTACCTTCCGTAACGGTCCAGCCTTACTCGCGTCAAACAGAATAAAATTCTCGACAATATCCAGAAGCCGATCTCTCGCCAACATCCCATTGAGCAGGACTTCGGCTTCCACGCTGCCCTTTTCGCTTTCCTCCTGGCGCTTCCATTCGTAGAAATGCTCCCACTCGCTTGTGATGGAGCCGTAGCGGGCACGGTGCCCGTTGCTGACAATCAGAAAGACATTGTGGTGAAAGGCGTGGCCGATAACGTTTTCGTCCATGTAATCGCGGAGATTGTTTTCGAATCCAGCGCGTATGTTCTTGTAGATCGCTTTTAGCTCAATGAACACAAGCGGAAGGCCATTGACGAAACAGATCAGATCCGCGCGACGGTTGTAGTTCGGCGTGCGTAGGCCGGTGATCTTCAACTCCCGAACCGCCAGAAAGCGGTTCTCTTTCGGATTGCGAAAATCAATCACGCGGGCGTGATCATGCCGCAGATTCCCGCTCGCATCGCGATAGCTCACGGGAACACCGTCGCGGATCAGCTTATAGAACTCTTGATTGTGCTGAAGGAGAGAGCGTGCGAAGTCGTGCCGGGTGAGCTTTGCGACCGCTTCTTCAATCGCGCTTGTTGGCAGTTCCTTGTTCAACCGTTGCAAGGCAGCGCGCAAATCGCGAATCAGCACGATCTCGCGTGTATCTGCGCGACCGAGCGTACCGTCCGGTCCAAACGTCTCCTCATTCCAGGCGTACACGCTATCCCAACCGAGGACCTTGTGTAAGTGCTCAGCAAAAGTGGCTTGCACCAGACGGTCTTCGCTGTTGATGTCGGTATAGGCCATTGTTAGACGGGTAATTCGCCGCTCATGAGTTTGGGGAGAAGGAGGTCGCGGGCAGCGCGGAGCTTTTCATTTTGCATTGAGAGTACCCGAAGCTGGCCATCTGCATCTGTCGAGATCTCCTCGAAGTCGTGAATTAAGGCATCGTCAGGCGTCAGGAGTTCTTGAGAGCCGAATTCCCTCCTCGTTACCGAAGCGAAAATCGCACCTGCGCCGATGAGATCCTCCTTGAAAAAATGCGTTCTTAGTTGTTGAAACAGGAATGACTGATTTCCAGACTTGCTCCTCAGCGCCGTCAGGCCTCGGCCGATGGCCACCTTGTTTAGCGTGATGTTGACGCGGCCAACGGGTGCCCGAACGCTGCACAAAATATCGCCAGTTTCTGCGAGGCGAGTGGGCCTCGTGCAAAAAACCCTGTCTTTCACAAATCGATCAGTAAAATCAGTTACGCCCTGATGGAACGGCAAACCCTCTCCAGCATCGTTGTAGTACTTCGATTCGGGACTCTGCCCCATCACGATAAATGCTAGGTCGTTTAGCGATTTCCGCTGCCAGCCCTGCGGCGCGCCGTCTACGATTTGCGTGTGCTCATAACCCGGAAAGCGGAGGCGGACGAACCATTCGCGATAAAGCAGCCGGGCGGATTCTTCGAGCAGAGCCATCCGGCGGCGGTTTTTCTCGATCAGCTCGTCGTAGGCGGAGAGGATGGTTGCAATGCGCTCCTGAATAGGGCTATCCGGCACCCTAACTCGCAGTTCGTGAAGGACGTTGCGGTCGACACCGGGCACTGCGGCCTTATCACTTTGATAACCGACCAGGGCGTTCTTAAGAACATAAGCCGCGAAGCGCGGATGAGTGCCCTTGAAGTCTATGACATAGAGCGCCGTGTTTAGTGGCCAATAAGGCTCTTGGAGATAGAAGACCTCACCCAGAGTTCCGTAACGGCCGGTTATGACGCCTGGCGGTTCGGCCTTCGCAGCGCTGTGAAAGCCCGTTACTCCGGACGACGACACGACCGGGATTTCACCCGGCTGCCGCGCCTGATTGGGCAGGTCGTGACCACGTTTCAGCCTGAGGACGTCGCCGAGGCGGCAATCCTTCCAACTCACAGTCCCAACTCCTCGAAATTCCTTTGGATCTTGGCCGCCAGCGCGCACGCTTCCTTATTTAGATCCGCCAGTTCCACATGAATGTCCCGCAATGTCTGCTCGAAATCGAAATCCTGATCTACTTCGGCCGGCGCGACTCCGACATAACGGCCGGGAGTCAGGCTCCAATCCGCGGCTTCGATATCCGCACGAGTCACTACCTTGCACAGGCCCGCAACGTCGCGCATTGTCGCATCAGGAAAGTGGTCCTGAAGCCAGTGAATCTGCCGATGCAGATAGACCGTATGCTTCAGCTCTTCCACAGCGGCCTTGCGCGTCTCATCCAGGCGCTTCAGGTTTTTCGAGACATTGCGGCGATCGTAAAATTCTCTGGCTTCCTCATAATCGCTCGCCAGTTCGTGAGCGAGCTCGGCCGAGCGAGCCGCGAGCTTATATAGCAGATCTACTTGCTTGATCAGCCCCCTCAGCTTCTCCGCGAGTGGATCGAAAGCCTGGCGCGCTTCGTGCTGCTCAGCATTCGTCGCCGGAACCTCCGACCTGCGGCGCTTGCGAAAGCCGTCCAAGGCTGCAAGTAAAGGTTTTCGGTCTTGGTGGTACGCCTGCTCGGTTTCGGCGAGTTCTGCGACTGCTTGCGAGATCCCTTGCTTCTTCTCATCGGGAGTGGAGTTGATCTGGGCCAGACTCCCGGAAAACGCGCGAACGGGTTCCCGAACCTCGCCCAATGCTAAACGGAACGCTTCAAGCGCAGGGCGAATTGCGGCGCATTGCTCGCAGAGGCGCAAGAAGTAATCCATCTGAAGTGCCAGGAATCGCTGTTGCTGACCACGATAGAGCCACACGATTGCGCTAATGTTCGAGAGCTGCTCGGGCGAGAAATCGTAGATCTTGCGCGTGAGCTTGCGATATATGTTGCGCGCATCAATCATCAGCACATGGTCTTTGCGCTCGGGCGGTTTGCTTTTGTCCAAATGCCAGAGTTCGCATGGCACCGCGCGGGTGTAGAAGAAGTTGGACCGAATCGCGACCATAACGTCCACGTCGCCGGTTTCGATGATCTTGCGCCGAACTTCAGCCTCGCCATGCCCCGCACTGGATGCTTGCGAGGACATCACAAAACCCGCACGCCCCTTTGGCCCCAGATAGGACTGAAAATAGGAGATCCAAAGATAGTTGCCGTTCGAAACTTTCTTAGCTTTGTTAACGCCGGGCAGGCCAAATGGCAGGCGGCGATCGCTTTTTACTCTTTCGGCATCGACCTCGTCCACGTTAAAGGGAGGATTGGACATGACGAAATCGCATTTACTGAAGAGACTGTGGACATCCTCATAGAATGTGTTGGCCTCCCTGATATCACCTTCCAGTCCGTGAACGGCGAGATTCATCTTTGCGAGACGGATCGTTGTGGCTGTCTTCTCCTGGCCGAAGAAGGTGACGCGATGGCTTGTGTCCTGGCCCATACGCTCAATGAAATGGCTGGATTGCACGAACATGCCGCGGAGCCACAGGCCGGGTCGAAGACAATACCGTGATCGGGCTCAATGATGTTCACGATGGTCTGCACAAGGGACGGCGGCGTGAAGAATTCGCCGTTATCTTGTGCGCCCTGCATAGCGAACTTCATCAGAAAATACTCGTAGATCCGCCCGAAGAGATCGCCAGTAGCGGTCCGTAAGGTCTCGCTGTCGAATGTCCGCAGCAGGTTTTCGAGAAGCTTGTCCTCGAACCGGTCGTAGTCCTTTGGCAATTGCCCGCTGAGCGACTCGAATTGCGCCTCAATGGCGTTCATGGCCGCGACCAGCGCTTTGCCAAGGGCCGAGCCTTTCGGGAGCTTTAGCAGCTCTTCATACACCGCTTCTTTGGGCAGCATCAGCGCGCGCCGTTTTAGAAAATCGGCTCTCACTAGAGCGCGTTTCGGCATTTTGCCGGACGCTTGCTCGTCTTGGATCTGACGAAGTGCGGCGTTGTAGCGATTGCTTGCGTGCCGGAGAAAGATTACGCCGAGTACGGGCATGCAGTACTCGCTGGACGTGAGGTTAGAATTTGCGCGAAGTTGGTCCGCGGCCTGCCATAGTTCGGATTCGAGTTTTTCTAGATTATCGAGCGTCCGGCCGGTCATTGCTAGTTAGTGTTCCTCCGAAAAGCTCATAGCCTCAAACCTGTAGCAGCGTTCCCTCGGCGGGGAGGGCTGTTATCTGGCTCAGCGCGTGCATATACCAGCGCAACTGGCGCTCGTAAACTCGGCGGTTGCTGTGCATGTCTTCATCGGTTTTAAAGTCGATGACGCGCCAGTGGTCATTTTCCACAAATGCCATATCAATAACGCCTTCCAGCACTCGCTTGCCTGGGAGCGGGAAGGTAAGCGGCAACTCGCGGAAGCAGCGTGCGGATGCGGCGGCGCGTTGCAACATAGGATGGCCCAACAAACGTGCTGCGGCTTCAGCGGCGTCGAGCTCCTCTTGCCGGCTAGCACCGATAAGGCGTGCATGCATCGCGGCCAGCCCTACCAGACGCTCCGTATCCGCACCCCACGGTGCGTCGCGAACAATTGCATGAACCAGGGTTCCGAACTGTGGGCCGCCGGACTGGAAGCTGGGACCGTCTACTCGTTGTGTATCGACAGGGCCGGGCGGTGGTTCTTCGTCCAGTTGGGTGACGCGAACGACGTCGATCGATGGAATGGCCGCGGCAGTTAGGATTTCGGACCGTTTTGCGCGCCACGCCTCGTAATCCTTCAGGCTCTGCTCCGAATCACCCTCGGCCTTTAAGAGGTGCACATGTTTTAAGCCGAAATTTTCGGGAACGTTCAAATCGAGTGTGGCGGGGTCCCACCACAAAACCGTGTAATCCCCTGTTTCCGGCTTATGAAAGCCTGGTTTGACGGACGGGTCCTTGGCTTCGTCTACATGGAAGGGGCGATCCAAAACGCTTACGGTTCCGCGGAACCAATTAGCGGGCTGCCCTGCACGAAGATTCTTCTTCGATGGGTAAAGCGCAGCATTCAGTGGTGCGAGCCAGCCATCCTGCGGCTGATCACCCACCACAGGCACGACTAGCAAGTCTCTCGCGCGCGTGGCCGCGACGTAGCACACGCGGACACCTTCGGCCCTCTCTCGCTCTCGCTCCACGTGCTCGTTATCGAGCAGTTCTCGCGGCGCACATCGAAGAAGGCGGGTTGCACAAATATTCTTGCGCGGATCAGGATCGATATACCGGTCCGGGTCTTGTGAACAGATGTTTGCTGTCATGTCCGCCAGCACAACAACGGGAAATTCCAGACCTTTTGCGTTGTGCACGGTCATTAAGCGTACGCCCTCGGTGCCCTCTTCCAGAACAGGGGCCTCTGGAGCTTCTGTCTTTTCCGTTTGTGCGTTCAATTCATCGACGAAGCCGCGGAAAGAGAAGCCGCCAGTGAGTTCATATTCACGGGCAAGATCACAAACGCGCAGGACATTTGCCAGAACCTGCTGTCCACCTGGGCGGATCGCGAAGCCGGCGTAAGCGCGAGCTTTATCGAGCAAAAGGCGAACCGTGTCCGCAACTGGCCTGGAGTTGCGAAATTTATGCAAATCGGCGAGCACGCCGAGAGCTTCGGTTACAGGAGCAAACTCCGTAGGTAGATCGCTTGGGTACTTCCGGAATGGATGAAGCTTTTTGTGTTCGTGACGGAAGCGGAACAAAGTGGCATCCGTGATTGCAAATAACGACCCGCGGAGCGCTGAATAAAGAGAAAGCTCATCCTCTGGCCATTCGATTGCCGTAAGCGCAGTTCGTATCGTTTGAACTTCTTCGCGATCATGGAACGATTTCGATCCGACCAACAGATGCCCGACATTCCGGGCCTCTAACGCCCGCACGTAATCGCGCGTGAGGTCGTTTTGGAAATTGATGAAACGACGGAACAGAATGCAGATATGACGTTCTTGCAACGGGACGAGCCCGTCTTTTTCCCGAACCTGCCACTTGCTTTGTGTGACCAACCACTGTAGGAAGGCAGCAATGGTCGCCGGCATACACTCGTCAATCGCCCTTTTCGTCACGCGTCCGCTTACCCCGTACGGTTTGGCTATCGGTAACGCGATGACGGAGGGTTGGCCCGGAATGTCCCCGCCGTCTTCCTGCAAGGGCGAATAGGCGGCTTGGGCCGACTCTTGGTCACCGATCATCACAGGTGCGAATGCCGTGTTTACAAACCGTTTAATCGGGAGCAGGGAGCGATAACTGCATGTCAGGTATACGCGGCCAACCCCACGGGTTTCAAGCTGCGTACAGACGCGCTCATACAGACTTACATCGGCGCGCCGGAACTTATAGATAGATTGCTTAGGATCGCCTACGATGAATAGCTTCCCTGCGGACGGCGTAACGAGCTCCCAGCTTTTTTCCGACGGACTGTCGGCTGCAAGGAGCAGGACGATAGCGGCCTGCAGCGGATCGGTATCTTGAAATTCATCGACGAATATGTGGGTGAAGCGGTTTTGAAAGTATCGGCGGACGGAGTCATTGCCCTGCACGAGCTCGAAAGCGCGGAGGAGTAGGTCGACAAAGTCGAGCTTACCGGTTTTTATTTTCAGCTCTGTATATTCGTCGATCAGGGATCGCGTTTCATGCTGGAGCTGGCAAGCCAGCAGAATGCCAGAATCGGTTCGGAATTGGTCCAGTGAATCGCGGAGCTCCTCGTAAGCGCTGATTACCGACTCGCGTGAGAAGGCCTCTGAAAAGAAACCACGCCCTTTGCGAAACGATGTAGGTTTCAATTCACGGCTGAGCTTCAGCAGGACCGCTTCCAGATTGTCACCGTCGGCGATTCGCCCGCGATCTGTCCAACTCAATACATCCCGTACGCAGCGTAGAGAAGTTACCAATGGATCTGTGAGACGGGGACAAGTGGACACCATCTGCGACAGCTCGCGCGCAGCAGCGAGCAGCGTCTCCATGCGTGCGTCGCGGTCGAATTCGGCATCTCGCTGCCACAAAGCTCTGAAATCGCGGAACTCAATCAGCTTGCGGCCTGCGGCCTTAATCTGCTCAACAGCCGGTCCGTTATCCCAATCCTCGCGCCAGGCGAGGCGTGCGAGCGCGCGCTGCAATCCCGGCGAATCGCGATCTAGCTGTCGCTCGAGCCAGGATTGAAATGCTCTGTCGTAAATACGTGCAGCCTCTTGTTGCGTTAGTTCTTCGAAAGCGGGATCGATGCGAGCCTCAACTGGTCGCGAGCGCAGAATTTGCGCGCAGAAAGAGTGGATCGTACTAATCGAAGCCTCTTCGAGTTTTTCGAGCGCATCCTCTAACCTGGTTCTGGTTTCTTGGTCAGCGCGGAGCCTCTCCTCATCCAGCTTCTGCCGCAGCCTGATTTTCAGCTCGCCTGCTGCTTTATTGGTAAATGTGACTGCAACAATTTGGTCAATTCTGGCTCGCCCGCGCGCGAGAACCTGGACGATTCGATTGATCAATTCGGTGGTTTTTCCGGTCCCTGCCGATGCCTCTACTATGAGGCTTTCATCGAGCGATTCATGAATCCGTTTGCGGGCGGCTACATCTTGTCCGGCTAACTGCACGGAAGGTGTCATGGCATATTCCTCAACTCCCTCAGCTCGTCGAGGGGCGGCTTCCGCTTCGAACGGATTTCTTCATGAGGACCGCAAACTGAGCGGCAATCGCAAAACTTGCATGCGTCCTTGGCAGGTGCTGCCGGTAATATGCCCGCCGCGATCGCGTGATCAATGATTTCAAGAGCGCGATGGAGACGCAGTCGTGACTCGCTGGTCAAGGGCACCTCTATATCGCGATAAGTACCTCTGTGCGTGCAGTAAAACAGGCGGCCAGATTCAACCGGCGCTGAAAGCACTTGCTCAGCCACCAGCCCATAAAGCAGCGGTTGTAACGCGGCGCCTCCACCGACTACGAGCAGGGCCCGATCCAGCGGCTTGCCTGTCTTGTGGTCCACCACTCGCAGAGTGCCTCGAGTTGTATGGCGTTCAACGAGATCAATTGCGCCGCGGATCAGAACGTCGCCGTTGAGTGACACCGCCTCCTCGCAACTGCTCGGCTCGCGATCATCAGTAAGTGGTAAACCGAATCCAAGTTCAAAATGCTCTGGAATCCATTCTTTTTGCTTGGCCGCCTCCTGCAGCCAACCCTGGAGATCCCTGCGAATCTCCTCAATTTCCGCCCTCCAAATACGGCCGATGGCAGGCGCAAGCGTATCCCGATACTGTTCCTCGATGTCATGCAACGCCTCCTCAAGAACCCGTTGACAAATGACGAGTCTCGCCGAGATCAGCGGTAGAAGCCGCTTGGCTTTCAATCGCACAAAGAACTCGTGCTGCACGTCGTGAAAAATAGCGCCCCTGGTCATTGCATCCATCTGAGTCAGCGGCTGAATCGTGTCTCTAGGGCGCAAGCCGTGGATTCCAAGAAGCGCAAAGCGATATGGGCAGGCTGCATAAGCCTGAAGGGCGGTTGCGGAATATGGCCGAGCGGATAAGCGGTGCGCCTGAAGGACGGTCAGGTCCACTTCAGAAGCAATCAGCCCATCGTGGGGCGTCCACTTAGTACGGAGTTCCCACTGACTATATCGAGCGCGTAAGGAGCGCGCGAGCGGCTCGCTCACGCGGGTCAGGTACGCCATAGCGCCCATCTTCGCGCTCTTATCCGATTCGTGAACAGCTTGGTCCAGCGCGACGAGATCGTATTCAGGATCGTCAATTGCGTCATGAAATTCCCGCGGCGCTGGACGGTCCAGACGGGATGGGGCACGATCCGCCGCTGTGCTTTGAAATACGCCAAGCTCGGGAAGATGGCCATGCGCCGCGCGTATCGTTTCTAGCGCATATAAAGAGGGAACACGCGGCCTCGATTGTGCAATATCAATTCGGGGAAACGAAAACGTGATGCGTTTCTCTGCGGATGCGAGCGCGATGGAAAGCAACAATCGCTCATGCTCTATGCGCTCTGAGTTCGTGACGAGTTGTTCGGTTAATTTTCCTTCTTGGCGGTGAACATCGAGTAGCAGAGGATCTTCCATTGGTTTGCGGGGGAAAAGGCCCTCCGCCAGGCCAGGCACGAAAACGATCTCGAATATCCTGCCTCGTGACTCCCCGATTGCGCCAACAAACACCCGGCCCTGCCGACGAATGCTTGGTTCCCGCCTCAGGAATCGCAGACGCCCAGAGAGGACAAGGAAGACCTCCTGCAGTCCGACGGGACCGACGTCGGACATCGGCAGGAGTTCGTCGAGCATGGAGAACACACCTCCTGGTTTCCGAAGCGAAATCTGCGCCAGGTCACGGAGGACAGCGAGCCAGTCACCCCAGGGCGCGCTAGACGGCAAATTGTGGAGCGCGGAAACTAGCGGTAGCGCAAATGTCTTCAGATTGTCTAGCCGGGTTAACTCGGCCTCAAAATAGGCTTGCTCGCTCTCGTTTTCTTCGGCACGTTCGATCTTCAGCCGGATCTCGGCCCCCAGCGCGTTCAGCCGCCGTTCCCAACGGTCAGCTCCGCCGATCACTGAAGCATCTACGATCAAGTGCTCCCAACGAGCCGGTGCTTGCAGCGTACCTTGAATGACAGCTGCTGCTTCGTCCGCGACGTTCTCTTCGTCTTGGTTCGGTTCGGAATACTCTTGATCGCCAGGCCGCAATGCGGCGTGCACTTCATCGTCTACAACACTGGGATTGGCGGGACGCTTGCCGGGCGACGGTATTTGACTTAGCGACAGATATTCCGCAAAACGCGACGCGGAGCAATCTTCCAGGGCACAGGTAAGGAGTGCCAGAAAGGCGCGTCCTGCGGAATCGGGACGAACCACACCCCGCGAAAAATAGGCTGGGATGGCCGCCCGGCGAAATGCTTCTTCCAGCAAGGGCTCATATTGGTCAGGGCAGCGCAGCAGAACCGCGATGCGATCTAAAGCCACACCGCTCTCCGCAAGCTTTACGACGCGCCGCGCGATCTCGACACATTCCATCGCTTCACCGGGCGAGGAGAAATAATCGAGTGTGTCATCTACCGGGTATTCGGCACGCGGCTGTAACTCGAAGAGCGAAGATCGAATACGCGCGATCGTTGTTCCGTCATCCGGTTCTGACTGAGTCTCTGCAACTCCGCCCAACAAGGAATCCATTACCGCGTTCGTCTGTTTGTCGCGGCTAAGCGTACAAGCCAGGACGCGTGGGCTTCTGGCTACGAGGGATTCAAGAAGTTCGCTGGCGAGCTGATTTCGGATGGGGACATCGAGTAGAACAATCGGTAAATCCAGAAAACGGTGCCGATGATGGCGAGCGACGTTGATGGCAGCATCGTATATTTCAGGCACATCAGCAATGACTCCGTTTTCGAGTTGTCGATCATACTCGTTTAGCGCTATGCTGAGATCTTTCCCAACGACACTTATGTCCCGCAACTTGGAAGCTTTAACCGCGTTGAAGCGGAGCTCGGTCAGAGTGCGCGCCAATGCCTTCGGGAAGCCGGGCATTCCTGCAACATCGCCAAAATATGTCCACGAGTTCTTCTGACGAACCTCATAGGCCACACGCGCGGCAATTGCTTCGGAGACGAACGCGCTGGCAATCTTACGCTTCTTCTCAGCTAAGTGGTTAGCAGCCAAAAGCGCCGCGAGTTGCGTCACCGTGAATCGATGTACGCCGACCAGACCCCGCCCACTAGTGCTCCAGACCAGGTCGTCGGCTGTGCTACGAACGGCTGCGATGATGAGAACTTCGCGACCACGATGCTCGTCGAGAAACGCGCTGATTTCAGGCTGCAGCGCCGCATATGAAGTACTCTTGAGGGTTCGAATCGCTTTCAAAACGGGACCTCGTCTTCAAGTGCCGACTCCGACTGCTCAATAAGCTCCCGCGCAGCTTGGTACTCCGATAGCTGGTCTACAAGTTTGAAAATGAACTTCCTGTCCTCCGGCGAAATCGTGAAAGGGTTGAATCGTCCCGCCAGGGTGATTTCGCCACCGCTTCGCAGCTGAACTGTCGTCGAAGTAGTTTCGTTGATTGCTTCGGGCAGACGCTGGCCGACTTTCGTATAAGAAACCCGCGATCTTCCCCCTGGGGACAAGAGAATTCGCAAACCTGCATACCGGCACGCCTGACTAAGAAAGGAAACCGCTTTCCGATGTGTGGCGCCGCTTAGTCGAAAGTGCGCTACAACTTCATCCACGGCCTTCGGCGATTCTCGGTTCTGCATGGCATCTAGGATCTCCCCATACGCGCTTCGAAGCAGATCCCTCAAAATTTCGGGGCGCGAGGCTCGGTCGCTGGCGAGTCGGTGCAGCAGCGGCGTAGGCATACCGTTGGTGTCCGTCAGTCTTAGAAAAGAGTAGGCATTGGTAAGCAGGGTTGCTGTGTACGACGATTCACGTTTCCATGTTGCCCGGCTGATCTGGCGAGGCAAACAAGCAGCAATAGAATCAAGCGATTCAAGAAACCGGGCGAACGGCAAATAGGGCGGGGTGGCGACGACCTCATTTGCCGCAGGCATTATTGCCATTGGCAATAGAATGAATCGGAAAAGCACCGGCTGTCAACAGAAAATTGAGGTGTCCTAGCCGACACGCCGCAATGAACTATTCGGATCGCCTTGTCAGACTGCCGGCAATCGTTGACGACCCCAACCGGAATCGGGCTTCTGCAGCATCAATGCCCCGTGCCACACGGTGCCTGCTTATAACGTTAGATCTGCCACGACCTTCTGCGAGTGAACTGCCGGGGGGCAACTCTCCACCCCGCCAACCAAACCTCGATGCTCGTCGCCGGTACGCTGGAGAGCATTGTTCCCCTCGGCGCCACCTGGGCGGGTCTAGGGCGTCGACACCGCCGAGAAAAGCTCATTGAGCCCGTAGATTCCAGCGCGTACCAGGGGCTCTGAGACACATGCAGCGGCAACGAGGAGAAGGTGAGCGGCATCCACGGCGGAGGCCGTTTACTGCTCCAATCCGCTGCCCCAGAACTGAGAATGTTCCTGGAACGTCACTCCAGCTGAGCGGGTCAGGGAAGCGTCGGGTTGTCGGCTTTGCGGGTTGACCCTTTCCGGCATACTAGGACGGTTCCCGCAGCGAAGCGCCGAGTCAAGGCCGGCAGAGCCGCCGCGCAGCGGGCTGGAGTGCAGATGGGGCACACCATCGACGTGAACGAGAACGTTTACACGATCACATCACTCAAGCGCCGGAAGGAAGCCGTGAATGCGCTGGAGAGGGCGATTGGGGCTTAATGGACTCTATTGGACTTCGCTTTGTTCGGTGCTTGTAAGTTGCTGAATTGATGGAGCGGGAGACGGGGATCGAACCCGCGACGTCCAGCTTGGGAAGCTGGCATTCTACCGCTGAATTACTCCCGCTGAGCAACCAACCTTACGCCAATATCAGAACTTGGCTCCCCACTATCGTACACAATTCTGTTTTAATCATCCGCACCCTGCGAAAATGAGGCGGAATCAACGATGCGAAGCCCACGTGAAATCAGGTTCCGCCTTCGGCAGGAAATTCGCAACCTGTGGCTCCTGGCGTTCCCATCATCCTCTTACAAGGAACATGGCGCCTGGCCGCTCCCTGCTCTGCCCTCCGGCGCCCACATTGCTTGCAAGCTCCGTGGTGCGGGATTCGTCTCGCACGTGCTTGAGACCGCGGATCGGATCGTAGCGCATCGCTTTCCGCTGCTGGCGTTTTCCATCGAGACAGGGCCGCTCATTGAATGGCGGCGCGACTACATAAGTCAGCGCGCCACCGGTCTGGATTACTTTCGTCTCATCCCATATCTAGACGCCTCGCGCGCAGGCGATCACAAGAATATCTGGGAGTTGAATCGCCACCAGCATTTGGTGCTGCTCGCGCAGGCTTTCCTGTTTTCCGACGACATCTCGTATCTTGACGAAATCCTTGCGCAACTGAACCGTTGGTGGCAGCAGAACCCTTTCCAACGCGGAATCAATTGGGCAAGCGCCCTAGAAGTCGCCTTCCGCGCATTCTCCTGGATCTGGGTCTATCACCTGGTGGGCGATCGCATGTCCGGCCACTTTCGCGCGAGCTTCCTCAAGAGCCTGCATCAACACGGACTGCACATCGAAAATAATTTCTCGATCTACTTCTCGCCCAATACGCACTTGCTCGGCGAAGCGGTTGTGCTGCACGCGTTGGGCCGCCTCTTTCCCTCGTTCCCACAAGCCTCCCGCTGGGAACGTCTGGGTCGCGAGACCATTGAGGTCGAATCGAAGCGCCAGGTCCGAAGCGATGGCAGTTATTTCGAGCAATCGACTTACTATCACGTGTACGCGCTGGACATGTTTCTGTTTCATGCCCTGATCTCCGAACCTGCGCCGGATTATTTGGAGATGCTCGGCCGGATGGCGGACTTCCTCCAAGCTCTAATGGGACCGGAACGCCGTTTGCCTTTCCTCGGCGACGAAGACGGCGGGCGCTGGTTTCATCCCTATGGCGCTCGCGATGAGTTTGGCCGCGCCACACTCGCTACCGCCGCCAGTCTCCTGGGCCGCCAGGATTGGGCCTTTGAAGCCGAAGACCTTCACTCGCAGGCGGCATGGTGGTTGGGGTGCACACAGGGCGCGGCCCACCCGCCTTACTACTCTCGTGTCTTCCGCGATTCCGGACTGGCATGCATGCAGAGCGCGACGGGCCGAATAATCTTCGATGCCGGACCATTTGGTCCGGGCGCCGCCGGACACAGCCATTCGGATTCGCTCACCGTTCTCGCCGTGGCCCACGAGGAGCCCCTACTAGTAGATTCGGGCACCTATACCTATGTGGGCGATCCACGTCTGCGCGATGCTTTCCGCGGCTCGGCGGCGCACAATACCGTACGGATCGATGGCCACGATCAAGCCGTTCCCCTTGGCCCCTTCCGCTGGAGCGAGCCGCCAGAAGTGCGAGTGACTTCCTGCACCTTCAGCGAGTCACAAGATGAAGTAACCGGCGAGTGCCGCACAGGCCCAATTGTTCATCGACGGCGCGTACGTTTCATCAAACCCGACTTGGTCTTAATCCTGGACCGAATCGAGGGACCCGTCGGAGAGCACAGCCTGGAGCAGTTCTGGCATTTGTTCCGGCCCGAAGTGAAATCTCAACTGTTTTTCGGATCCAGCGCTCACGACCATGACTGTTCCCACTCGCCCGTGTTCGGGGCCAAACAGCCGGCGCAGTGCTTGGTAGTAAGGCGTCGGGCCGAATTGCCATCGACATTCGCGGCCGCAATCGTCATGCGAAAGGGCGATTCTGTCGTTGTAACTGAGCACGCCGATCACGCTAAGTTCGAATACCGGGGAGACCTCATCGAAGTCCCGTGGCCTACGTGAGTTGATCCTCCTCCTTATCACCCTGAAGCACACTTGGGAATGGTGCGTAGGTTGTATGGCTGCGATAATTTAAGTGGGACATGTGCGGGATAGCTGGTTTCGTTCTCCACGAAGGCCGTGCCGAAACGGCTGTCGTTCGCGCCATGTGCGACCAGATTCGCCATCGCGGGCCGGACGATGAGGGCATTTATGTGGATGGCGGCTGCGGCATTGGCATGCGCCGCCTCAGCATTATCGACCTGAACACCGGCCATCAGCCGATTCCCAACGAGGATCGCTCGGTGTGGGTTGTCTTCAACGGGGAAATCTACAACTATCAATCTCTGCGCGATTTGTTGCTCTCGCATGGTCACCGCTTCGCGACCCATAGCGACACCGAAACGCTGGTCCACCTTTACGAACAATGCGGTCTCGACGGCTTCGAGAAGCTGCGGGGAATGTTTGCCTTCGCGATCTGGGATTCGAAGCGGCGGCAAATTACGCTGGTACGCGACCGGTTCGGCAAGAAACCGCTCTATTACTCGATTCAGCCGAGCGGGCTTTTCTTTGGCAGCGAGTTGAAGTGCCTGTATCCGGCCGGCGTTCCGCTTGACGTGGACGAACACGCGCTGCGCCTGTACTTTCAGTTTTCTTATGTCCCGGACCCGCTGAGCGCCTATAGGGGAATCCGCAAACTCGCGCCGGGCGGCTGGCTGACCTACGATACGCACGGCAACTTGCGAGAAGGACGATATTGGAAGCTGCCGGAGCCGGCGAACGCACCTCCCCCCGGCTTGACCGAGAACGCCGCAGCGGAACGAATTCGCGAAATGTTTGACGAGTCGGTGCGGCTGCGCATGATTGCGGATGTTCCGCTCGGCGCGTTTTTGAGCGGCGGAATCGATTCCAGCTCGGTGGTCGCATCCATGTCGATGCAGTTGTCCGCCCCGGTGAAAACTTTCTCCATAGGCTTTGAAGAAGCCGCCTTTAACGAGCTTCCCGCGGCGGCTCTTGTCGCAAAGAAGTTCGGTACGGATCACCACCAGATCGTTGTAAAACCGAATTCGGTCGATCTGGTCTCGAAGCTGGTCCAACACTTCGACGAGCCTTTTGGCGACAGCTCCGCGATTCCGACGTTCATTGTTTCCGAATTCGCCGTCGAGCATGTGAAGGTGGCGCTCACCGGCGACGGCGGAGACGAATTGTTCGCCGGATACGAAAGCTTCTTCGCGATCGACAAGCTTCGGAAGCTGGATAAGGTTCCGCATGCGGCTCGCGCGTTGCTGTCCCTTGCCGCCGATGCACTGCCTTACTCGTTCTACGGAAAAAACTTCCTGAGGATGATCAGCCGCCCATCGGCTCTGACGCGCTATTTCGAGCTGAATTATTCCCCGTATTTCTTGCGTAAGTCGCTGCTCCAACCGGATTGGATGCTGCCTGCCGACTCGGCTTTTCTCACGCAGGCCTTCGCGGATTGCCTATTGCCGCTCGGCCGCGACATCGTTTCGCAGGCGCTTTATTACGAGGCGACCGCCAAGCTCTCGGGAGACATGCTCGTCAAGGTGGATCGCATGTCGATGGCCAATTCGCTCGAAGTGCGAAGCCCGCTCCTGGATCACGAATTGGCCGAGTTTGCAATGTCGCTTCCGCATGCCTGGAAGATGAAGGAGGGCAGGGGAAAACAGATCTTCTTGAAAGCGGTGGGCGACCGCCTTCCGCCCGAACTGCTCAGCTTGCCGAAAAAGGGTTTTGGCGTACCGCTCGCGTTGTGGTTCCGCGGATCGCTACGCTCTATGCTGTGGGACCATCTCACCAGCCGCGCATTCTTAACGCGCGGCATCGTGTCGCGGCCGTTTGTATCTCACCTTTTGCGAGAGCATGACTCCGGACGTCGCGATAACTCCCATTGGCTTTGGATGTTATTGATGTTAGAGCTGTGGTTCCGGAACTTAGAGCAGTTGCGAACAGCGTTCGCCTATTCCGAATCGACGCTGGTGCGCGCCTAGGTTTCAAAGATGGACGTTAGCGATATGCATCCGGAAACGCCGCCTCGCCTGCGTGTTCTCTTGATCGCGCCTTCGCTAGACATTGTCGGGGGCCAATCGGTCCAAGCTTCTCGCTTGCTCGAAGAGCTTAGTAAGCAATCGCAAATCAGAATAGAATTCCTGCCCATAAATCCACGCGCTCCGAAGCTGTTACGCCCGCTTCAAAAAGTAAAATACATACGCACTCTGCTTACCAGCGTGTTGTACGCGCTTCGGCTAATTAGCCGTATAGGCAAATGCCAGGTTCTGCATATCTTCACGCCAGGATATGTTGCGTTCTTACTTGCTCCAGCGCCGGCCATTCTGCTAGGAAAGGCGCTCGGCAAGAAGACGATCCTCAACTATCGGGATGGACGGGCGGAAGATCATCTGGAGAAGTCGGCGACTGCCGTCCGGATCATGCGCCTAGTGGATGAAATCGTCGCGCCTTCTGGTTTTCTTGTGGATGTGTTTTCGAAGTTTGATCTGCGGGCGCGCGTTATTCCTAATATTGTAGATATCGAACGGTTCCGGTTCCGGCGGAGAGATTGTCTTAGACCGGTTTTTCTCCACAACCGTGGTCTTGAGCCGCTTTACAACGTACCATGCACCATTCGCGCATTCGCGCTCATTCAACAGCGCTATCCCGAGGCAACACTCATTGTGGCGCACGATGGCCCGATGCGCGGACAGCTTGAGGAAATGGTGCGAAGCCTAGAGCTGCGAAATGTGAGCTTTATTGGTAATGTGCCCAGAAACCAAACGGCGGAAGTGTACGATCAAGCCGACATCTATATAACAAATCCAAACATCGATAATATGCCGGTCTCGGTTTTGGAATGCTTTGCCGCTGGCCTGCCGATTATCTCTAGCTGTGTCGGAGGCGTTCCGTACATAGTCGAACCGGAGCGCACGGGTTTGCTGGTCCCGCGAGACGATCACCAGGCCATAGCAGCCGCGGCGTTTCGGCTTCTCGAGGAGCCGGGTTTGGCGGCGAGACTCGCGGCGAACGGTTTCTCGGAATGCCAAAAGTACACCGCTGGTTTGGTCGCCGCCCATTGGCTGGATTTGTATCGTGAACTAGCCGCGAGAGAGAGCCCGCGAAGCTTGAACCAACACACTATAAAGATCGGAAGTAACACGGAATGAGCGTTTCGGCGAAGCAAGGCCCAACCTTCGGCCGTATGCTTCTGGCACTTACATGTAAACTGCGGGGAACAGACATTCTCGGCAAGCTAAAGCAAATCGAGAATGCTCCATTTCGATCGCGCGAAGAAATTCGGAATAAGCAATTCCAGGACATACGCGCTCTCTTGGCGCATGCCGAGGCGAAGGTGCCCTATTACAGGAATCTATTCCGGCAACTTGGGATGCGCAGCGAAGACGTGCGGACCTGGGGGGATTTTTCAAGAATTCCCATTCTTACCAAGGACATTATTCGCGCAAATCAGCAGGATCTTATTCGGGAAGACATCCCAATCGAACGTTTGTCACCGCATTTTAGCGGCGGGTCCACAGGCGTTCCCTTGAAATTTTTTCGCAGTCGCGAGTACATGGTGGCGAGCGACGCCGGTACATACCGGAACCTCGAACAGTGCGGCTGGCGCCCCGGCGAGATGATTGCATTCTTCTGGGGAGGCAGCGACAAGTTGTATCGTATGTCGCGCCTGCAATTTGAGATGCGGCAATTCGTGCGCCGCCAATATCAATTCGATCCGTTTTTTTCGGGCGACCAAGACATGCTGGGTTGGATCGGCCTCTTCGAGCGCATCCGCCCGGGCGTGATTTTAGGTTATGCATCCACCATCGCCCGCTTCGCGGCCTTTATCGAAAGCAGGGGAAAGAAGCTGAACGGCGTCAAAGGAGTATTTACGACCGCGGAGAAAATTTATCGCCCGCAGCGCGAGGTCATCGAACGCGTGTTCGGCTGCAAAGTCTTCGATTCCTACGGGTCTAGCGAGGTGCAAAATATCGCGGCGGAGTGTCCGGCTGGCAGAATGCACATCAATGCCGATTTCGTGGTGGTGGAAGAAGACGAAGCAGAGGCCGATGGACCGCGGCCGTTCCTGCTGACTTCTCTCCAAAATTTCTCAATGCCTTTCATCAGGTACCGGAATGAAGATTGCGGGTATCTTTCCGAGGAGATGTGCTCCTGCCCGAACCATTTTCCTCTGATGCGCCTGGAGATCGCGCGCACGAGCGACAACTTCTTGCTCCCCGGCGGACGCGTTGTGCACGGCGAGTTCTTCACTCATCTGATGTACGGCAGCGACGGAATTGTGAATTTCCAGTTTCATCAGACCAGTTTGGATGAGATCGTGTTGTCGATTGTTCCCGGAGCTGGCGCAGAAGAAAGGCGCGACGAAAAAATCCGCGATTCTATTCGCCAAATACAGGAGCTTTCGCCTGGGCGCCCGATCCGTGTCGAGGTTCGGTACGTAGAGTCCATTCCGTTGTCTTCAGCCGGAAAGCATCGTTTCACCCGGTCTGACGTGAACGCGCAAGCACCGGCCGAGCCGGCGCCCGCAGGCAGGTCCTAGAATGCCGCAGGACTCCCTCTTCCAGCCGAACTTCAGTCCTCGGGTGGGCATTGCCCGCCTCCCAACTGTCTCCTACGATTCGAGCTGCCCGGGTGAAAATGCGATCGAGCAGGCGCTCGCACGGTTGGCGGACAGCTTGGACTGGTGCGATGAAACCGGCCTTTTCGGCAGAGTCATACCTCCCGGCGCGCGGGTTCTCATCAAGCCCAATCTGGTGCTGCATCAAAACGAGGGACCCGGCGGGATGGAGTGCCTGGTGACTCATGCATCCGTCATCCGTGCCGTTGCCGAAGCTGCTCTGCGCACTCGAGCTTCGGAGGTGCTGATTGGAGACGCGCCGATCCAAGGCTGTAACTTTGATGCGTTAGTCGACAAAACGGGCCTCGCCGCGTGGGCCGAGGAACACATGAATCGTGATCGCCGCTTTCGCGGGCTCCGCGATTTCCGGCGCACTACGTGCGTGCTGGTGCATGGAGTTCGTGTCGCGGAGGAGAATCTGCAATCGGAAGACCGCTTTACGTTGTTCGACCTGGGTTCGAAGAGCCTGCTCGAACCGATTAGCGGCAGCCACAATCCGTTCCGGGTCGCCTGGTACGATCACCGCCTCATGGCCCGGACCCATCATGCCGGGGTGCATCAATACCTTCTGGCGAAAGAAGTGCTTGACGCCGACGTCGTCATCAACCTTCCCAAGTTGAAGACGCACAAGAAGGCCGGAGTCACTTGCGCGTTGAAGAACCTGATCGGCATCAACGGGAATAAAGAGTTCCTGCCTCATCACAGAATAGGCGGACCGAAGACCGGGGGCGACAACTATCCCGACGACAGCGCCCTCAAGCGGGCGATGGAGTTTATCAGCGACCGTCAAAACGTGACGAATTCTTACGCAGGCGCGATGGTGTGGCGCATTGCATTCGGTATCCTGGCGCGCGCCTCCCGGTACCGGGGCGATCGCATTGGCATGGATGGTTCATGGTCCGGCAACGACACCATATGGCGGACTTGTCTCGATCTGAATCGCATCCTCTTATATGGGGGGCGGGATGGCAGGATGCGGAACGACCTCCAGCGGCGAGTAATTCATGTCGCCGATGCTGTGGTCGCGGGGCAGGGCAACGGCCCGCTTGCCCCCGATCCGCTGGAATTGGGTCTCCTCCTGGGAGCCGATAACGCAGCCGCGATGGACTGGGTGGGGGCGCAACTGCTTGCCTACTCGCCGGAAAAGATCTCTCTGGTCCGTCACGCCTTTGATCGATTCGAGTGGCCGATTTCGGATGTGCCGAGCAGTAAAGTGCGCCTCGTCGGAGATCTTGGAGCAGGCGCGCCAAATGAAATTCTAGGCCGCGTGCGGACGCCCGTTTCTCACCCGGTCGGATGGGTGAATGCCGCGGCGGATCCTGTTCCGGCAGAACCTCGGATTCGGCAGGGAAACGATTTGGCCGCAGCGTCCGTCGAACCACAAGACGCCTGACAAGCGCGCAAGTAGCGACTCTAATTCATATCTATCACCTCGGTGTTTCCCGAGAACTTCCTAGAACAAATACGTATGGCGAGCTTATCTGTCATCATACCCGCTTACAACGAACAGAGTACGATCGGGCCTGTGTTACGGAAAGTGCTGGGCGTTCCATACCTGCATGAAGTCATCGTGGTCGATGACTGCTCCTCCGATCGGACATCGGAAATTTGTGCGCAATTTGCTGCACGGTATTCTGAAGTCCGAGTAATTCGGCACCCGCGGAATCAGGGCAAAACGGCGGCGCTGCGGACCGGATTCGCTGCAAGTACAGGCGACATCGTCATTGTGCAGGACGCGGATCTTGAATACGATCCGGCCGAAATCGTCGATGTTATCCGGCCGATCGCCGACGGCGTAGCCGATGTTGTGTATGGGTCGCGTTTCCTGGTGCGCAAGGCCGCCCGCGTTTTATATTACTATCATTTCCTAGCGAATAAGTTCATCAGCTTTCTTTCCAACCTTTTTACAAACATCAACTTGACGGACGTGGAAACCGGCTATAAGGCGTTTCGCGGCGATATTATTCGTAATATGATCATTAGCTCCAGGCGCTTTGGGTTCGAAATCGAGGTTACGGCGAAGGTCGCCAAGATAGGCTGCGCCATTTACGAAGTTCCAATCAGTTATTATGGCCGCACTTACGAAGAAGGCAAGAAGATTACAGCAATGGATGGAATAGCTGCAGTTTGGCAGATAATCAAGTACAACTTATTCTGCAGTCTGAAGCAGTCGTTCCTGGTAGTTCCTTCCGGGCGCAGTCTGACCAAAGTAAGAAGCACAAATGCTTCCGGGGCTTAGCGCGCCGCCAGCCCAAAACGAATTGTCACGAGTGGACCGCTGGTTGTGGCCGGCCGTACTAGCCTTTGTCGTTGCTATCAGTGTTCTCTCGTATGTCCTTCTGCACCGGGCCGGGAACACGCATGCGACGATCGTATTTCTTGCCCTCTTCTACATCCTTGCATTGCCTCTCTTCGCTCTCTATTGGAGAACTAGAAACGACTCGACGCAACCTGACTTGCTATCGAGGAAATGGTCGGCGACGGCGATTATCCTGTTCGGCGTTCTTGCCGGCTCTATAGGGAAAACAGCGGACCATGCGGCGCTTATTACCGATGAATCCAGTTACCTCTTTCAGGCGCGTATATTCGCGGCGGGCAAGCTAAAGGCGGCGCCGCTGCCCGGCGCCTCGGCAAATCCAAAGGCCGCGCCAACCGCCATCTCGTTCGCGCAGACAATTCAAAACGACAAAGGCTGGTTCTCGAAATACCCCCCCGGCTGGCCTTCGATCCTCGCCATCGGATATTTGCTGCACTGCCCCTGGTTGATCAACCCGCTCTTTGGAGTTGTTCAACTCCTGCTGATCTTCTGTCTGGCCCGTTCGTGGGGAGCAACAACGCAGAACCTGGCTGTGCTGATGGCGGCAACCTCCGCCTACTTTCTGGTCGAGAGCGTCGGAGCAATGTCTCATGCGGCGGAATCGACCGTGACTCTTTTCGCAATCTTGACTCTTTTTCGGGGGACGCGAGAACGGCGGTTGCGCTGGATTGCGGTCTGTTTCTTCCTAGTCGCGTGCGCAACCGAGATCCGGCCTTACACGGGCGCCGTTGTCGGATTAGTTTGCACAATTTCCGTTATCGTCGAATTTCGGCACAACCGGAAGTTGCTGTCCGGAGCTCTCGCAATCCTCTGCGGGAGCGCTGTTCTGGCGATTGCCTCGTTCATGCTAACGAACCGGCTCTATACCGGCGATCCTCTCCTTTCGCCGTACGCGCTGTTCGAGGGTACGCGCAAAATACGCGAGATCACATTCAATCCCAGAATCATCACTTACAACATTCTGAATACATGGCGATGGTCGGTTGCGGATACGATTCGGGTGAGCTTTCCGTTTGGTTTTCTCTTCGCCGCGTATGCTCTTTGGAAGGAGAAACAGCACCGCGCGCAACTAGTGTATCTGGCGCTCTTGTTCCCATTGTTGGTGCTTGCCTACTTTCTTCAGATTGAAGGGTCGTCGAGCTTCGATGGGGAACGGTACTACTTCGAAGGATTCGGCGCTTTCACGATTGTCGTCGCCCGTGGTTTCCTGCTGCTGACCGCCAACTGGAAAGTGCCCAGAGCTCGCGTGATTACTGCCCTATTGGCAATGTTGGCCGTCCAACTGGCGATGGTGATTGACGCCATTCCCGACGTCGAGTCACGGGCCGCCGTTTACCACGAATCCTACCGGCTCGCTCAAGCCGCGCCTCGTCCACCGCTGATCTTCTTTGGCGGAGCTTCCGAACGATTTGCATTTGCCTCAACGCATGAAAACTGGAACGCCCCGGATTGGCGAAGCGCGCCCGTTGTGTACCTCAACGATCCGGGCCCATCCGGCCGCGACGAATACGCCTGCCTTGTCGGCCGCACTGCGTATCGCGTAGTCGACTATGAGCCGAGCGGACGCTTTCTCGTCTCCAACTCCACTGTCGTTTGTCCTTCAAAATCGCCGAGCCACTGAGTGCTTTCGATCGGCGTCAATGCTGGCTCAGCCGTTGCGCGAGCAGCGGGGCCACTTTGTCTGTAAACAGACGAGCCCCGGCCGGGTTTAGATGAAAGCCGTCTCTAAACTTTTCGCCGCCCCATTCGTTGAGATGAACAGGGTGCATCACATCCGTGTGGGACTGTATCCCGGCTTCGACCAGTGGCGCTTCCCCCGGACCGAATCCCGGTGCGAGCAAGTAGGCGAACCGCGCTCCGTGGGACGAGCACAGGTTGCGCAGATCAGTGAGGCGGATCTCCGCTATTCGTTCCATCTCCCGGTCCGGCGGAAAATGTGCCTGCGTCGGCGCTAACCTTTGCAGCATTGCCGCGTACGCGGGGTCGGTGCGTACCAGCACGAAGTTGCGCAAAGGGCTCCGCCCTGCATAGAACAAGCTGAATCGCGCGAGCACCAGGCCTGAAGTCTTGGTCAGATCGTAATCGATTTCGCGGCGAATTTGTGGAATATCCGCCAAACGGAACAGATAATATGCCGAGTAATCGCCGCGAATGCGAGAGTCGATGAGGTGTTCGGCGCTCATACAAAGCACCACCATATCGGGCTGAGACCCTTCGCCGAAGATTCGACGCAAACCGTAGTACCAATCCAGATACTGAGTTTGCTCGATCGGAAACCGCACCACGGAAGCTTCAGGCGCCAGCTCGTTCTGCAAACGGACGTAGTCGATCCCTTCCAGCATCAGCGAATTGCCGATCATCAGGAGCGTTGGCCGGCTACCTCTGCGAATCGCGAGTGCGGCTTGGTGCTCGCTTGCGATGCGCGCCTCAATGCGGCTGATGTGCGAAAAACCGTAGCGCGTGAGTCCCTCGAGCGCGGCGCAGAACAGCGCTAGGCAGGCGATGGCCCGGATCGACCACCGAACGTAGCTCTCCGGCGTTTGGCGAGGCGCGTCAACCGCCGTGCCCGGCACGACCCTCGCACCCGCTTCAGAATTGGAAATAGATGAATGCACTGCTCTCCAAGGCTCCGAACACTGTAATCACTGCGCACATCGCGAGTGCCGCCGTGAGCGCCGTCTGCGGCCGCGCTGTCTCAAACACATACTCCTCCTTGGCATGCTCCAGCCGCCAGTCGATAGCTAAAGCCACGAACGACACAGCAGCGAGATAGGCAAGAGCCGGCCCATATTCCGAGCGCCAGACAATGTTTGTGAGCCCGCTCAACATGCTCACGGCTTGTCCCACCGACGAAGCTCTAAAAAATACCCAGGCCAAACCCACGACTGCCAGCGTGGCCACTCGCCCAGGCCAGCCGAAATTGGTGTCCTCGCGCCTGCCTGGGACGTGCGAGGTGAACTTTGAGCTAACGAATCGCTCAATGGCGAGCCAGCCGCCATGTACCGCTCCCCAGACCACGAAGGTCCAGTTCGCGCCATGCCACAAACCGCCCAAGAGCATGGTAGTCAACAGATTGATATAGGTGCGCCGTTCGCCGCGCCGGTTTCCCCCGAGTGGAATATAGAGATAGTCGCGCAACCAGGTGCTGAGACTGATGTGCCAGCGCCTCCAAAAATCTTGCAAGCTGCCGGCCAAATAGGGTTGCCGGAAATTCACCATGAAATGAAAGCCCAGCAGTTGAGCGCTGCCGCGAGCCAGATCGCTATATCCGCTGAAATCGCCGTAGATCTGCCACGCGAATGCGTATGCTCCAATCAAGGTGCTGAAGCAATTGTGACCGAGCTGTCCGCCAAATGCTGCATTCGCCAGCAGCGCACAGTTATCCGCTATGACGCACTTGCGGAACAATCCCGAAAGAATCAGCATCAGCCCGTCAAAAAACTTCCTGGAGTTGAACTCGCGCGGCTGCTGCACCTGCGGCAGCAGATGTGACGGACGCTGGATCGGTCCCGCGATCAGGTGTGGGAAAAGGCTGATGAATAGCGCGTAATCGATCAGCGAGCGGGATGGCTGCTGTTTGCCATGGTACACGTCTACGATGTACGCCACTTCTTGAAATGTATAGAAGGAAATTCCTGGCGGAAGAATGATTTTCAAGAAGAACGTCGAGGCGGGATGTATGCCGATGACGGCTAGCATCTGCGTGAACGAGTCAACGAAGAAGTTGCAGTACTTGAAGAATCCAAGAAACCCGAAGTTCATCACGAGCGAAAGGATGAGCAAAGTCTTGCGGAGCCGGGCATCGGAGCTGTCGGCGATCTTCAACCCGAAGCTGTAATCCACTAAGGTGGATGTCAGCATGAGAGCCAGAAAACGCCAGTCCCACCATCCATAAAAGAAGTAGCTGGCTGCGAGCAGGAAAAGATTTTGCTTTCGCCAGCCGAGGCGCCAATAGGCTGCTACCACCAGGGCGAGGAATAGAAGATAAACAGGGCTATCAAATAGCATTTAGGCCTCGGTGGGTCGCCGTTGGGCTGTTCCGCAACCAGCAAAAGGACGAAGCGTGAAAGGGGGCCGAGCTCGGACTTTTCTGAGGCCCCGTTGCCCTATGGGAGCGGCCCGCAACCGTCGATATTTCAACAGAGACATATGTCGGAAGTCGTTGAAAAGATGAGAGCCGCGCGCCTGTCCCTGAGAACTGCGACAAATGGCAGGTCAGCGCCCTCGAATCCCGTGCAAAACTGAGATTGACGGTTCGAATGGAACTTGAGCAAGAGATTTTAATTCCTCCGGCGGATGTTGCGGGTCCCTCGACGCGACCCGTGAAAGTTATTCGCCCGCCTTCATTTTCACCCGGCATCCTTATCAGTGGCCTTGCAGAGCTGTTCTGGTACAGAGATCTTCTATACACCTTGACGCTTCACCGCGTGCGAGTACGGTACAAGCAGTCCGCGCTGGGTCTTGGTTGGGCTTTGGTGCAGCCGCTGGCCATGATGTTGGTGTATACGATCATCTTTTCCATTTTCGCGAGGTTCCCGAGTAAAGGCGTGCCGTATTCGCTCTTTGTACTTTGTGGGATTTTGCCTTGGAACTTCTTTCAAACTGCGCTTTCCACCTCGGCTACGGGCCTGGTAAGCCACACCAGTCTGATTACAAAAGTCTATTTCCCAAGGGAGATTCTGCCGTTTAGCTATGTGATGGCGGCGTTTTTCGACTTTCTTGTAGCCTGCATCATTCTGATCGCGATGATGGCCTGGTACCACGTGGGCCTCACTATGCAAGTTCTGTACATCGTGCCGATCCTGTTGGTCGAAGTTGCATTCATTTCCGGTGTCGGGCTCCTATTCTCCGCCTTTCAGGTGCGGTTCCGAGATATCGGAATTGCAATGCCGCTGTTGCTTCAACTGTGGATGTTCTGCGCGCCGGTTGTGTATTCCTATAGCGACGTCCCAAAGCGCTTTCGCTCGTTATACATGTTGGATCCCATGGCGGGAATTGTTGAAAACTTCCGGCGTGTGGTCATTCAAGGCTGGGGCGCCGATCTGCGCCTGTTGGGAGTTTCGGTGGCCGCGGCGGCGATAGTGCTTCCGCTCGGCTATATGTACTTCAAACATCGCGAGGCCACAATGGCCGATGTGATCTAGGGATTCGGGTACGGTTCTATGACTGCTCTCCGATTTGAATCCGTTTCGAAGCGCTATCGAATTACCAGCGGTTCCAACTCCTCGGAATCCGGCTCGCGGACGAAAACTCACAAGTCCGATTTCTGGGCTTTGCGTGATGTCAACTTTGAAGTAGCCCAGGGAGAGTCCCTGGGGATCATCGGACACAATGGCGCGGGCAAGAGCACGGTCTTGAAGTTGCTGTCGAATATCAGCACGCCGACCAAAGGCAAAATCACCATCAATGGCCGGATTTCAGCTCTGCTCGAAGTGGGCTCCGGCTTCCATCCGGAACTCACCGGCCGGGAAAACGTCTACTTGAGCGGCTCGATTCTCGGTATGCGGCGCGCTGAAATTACAAGCAAGCTGGAAAGCATAATCGAATTTGCTGGCGTTCGGCCTTTTATCGATATTCCCGTCAAACGATTTTCTTCGGGTATGTTCGTGCGGCTCGGCTTTTCAATTGCCGCTCATTTGGATCCCGACATCCTGCTGCTCGATGAAGTCTTGGCCGTTGGGGATTACGCGTTTCAAGAGAAGTGCAAGCAGCGCATCGCGGAGATGCATCGTCAAGGTACGACCATGGTGTTCATTTCTCACGATTTGAATGCGGTTCGAAGCGTCTGTCAGCGCGCCCTTCTGCTGCAGCGTGGCGAAGTTTTGGCGGAAGGTTCGCCGGATGAGGTTATCCGGCGCTATACGGAAACGGCGGGCTTTCATCAACGTCCGCAGATCACGGACGAAAGGCGAGTGGCCGAAGTAACGGGTGTTCAATTTTTCGATGCCAATGGAAATAGAGCGAACGGTTTCAAGACAGGAGACCCTGTTTCGGTCCGTATCGATTATTTGGCGCACCGTCACATTCCGGAGGGCAGCCTCTCACTTTACTTCCTTACGAGCGACGCGGGCATTGCGGCTCAGTGGACGACCTCGCTTTGCGGTCGCCCGATCGATATGCAGATTGGTCCTGGATCTGTCGAGTTTACATGCGACGAGCTGGGGCTACAACCCGGCGTGTATCAAATCGACGCTACTATTGAGAAGAATGGCACAGCCGAAGAGTACGAATGGCAACACGCTTGCGCCTCCATCCATGTAGACGTTGGAAAAACCAGGGGATCGTTTTACATGCCTCACACATGGCGCGAAACCAGCCATGAATACGGCAACATGCTGGAATCGCTCGCGCAGGGAATTAACGGATAGAGCTCCGGCTTGCGAGCCGGAGCTCTCATTCATTAGTTGACCGGCGCCACCTGCAGCGGCCCCGTTATCACGGTTCCGCTCGCAAGCTGCCTCTCTACGACATAGTAGAGAATCCGGCCCGAAACCGCTGGGATGTTTACAACACATGCATTCGTGCACGCTATCCAGCTTTGCGGCTCGCTGGCAAATGCATACGGGTCGCCGTTGGCGGGCGCCGTCGTGCAGTCTTCCAGGCGGTTTGAAGAACAGTACAGTGGCTGGCCATTCGCGTCGCTTCCGTACTCCGCGTATCCGAAACGAACGCGAACTGTCGATCCCGTTACGCCTCCCATCGATACCGGTACCTTGACGAACGTCGTTCGGTTGATCGAGTCGCCGCTCGGCAGTGGCGGCAGCTTAATGCCCCACACGTCGCTCCGCCTGCCATCGCCCCATGCAACGGTCGTGACGCCCCAATCGCCCGTTGTCAGCGCATGCATGTTCGCGTAATTGTTCGTTCGCGCCGGCCCGTTCAAGGCCATCGTCAAGACTCTGTCGTGCAAGCCCATCGGATCGGAAGCGGATATATCGTGCTGCCCATAAGCGGCAACTTCCGGACCCATCGGGGCCACGCACGGCGTGTTTATCATCAAGTTGATCTGACAACCTTGCGAAGTTGTCGCCTGCGGAACAACTTCGTAGATCTGGCCCGGTTGGCTTCCCGACACGCATTCGCCTGCATTCGTGACGATACATCCCTGCCAGGGCGTGGAATCGCTCAAGCTCGAATTCGGACCGCTGACGTTTCGAATGAGATGCTGTCCAGCCCACATACGCACTGCGATCCGCTTTATATCGAGCGAGGTATTTTGCCCTTCGGGCAGATCGATCAGGTACACGGTGTTCGTGCCGGCGACTTTCGTATAGGTGTGCGTCCAAAGTTGGTCCGCTCCGCCGCCCGCTCCGCCCAGTGGTCGCCCATCGACGATCCATTCACAGGTCGGACAGCTATAGGTCAGGCCGCCTGCGTGGCTCTGAATCACCGAAATTCCGAGCCCTTTGAAGCTCTTGTCGAAGGGAAATAGCGACTGGACGCCCCACATGAATCCCGATCCCCAGACGCTGAGCGGTTGTCCCAGGCGCACTCCGTAGCCGGCGCCATAACCACCCAAGTCGTTGGCGAAGTCCACTACGTAAGGTCCGGAGGTAATCATCTTTGCTCCGGCGAACCATTCGATGGTGTGCCCGGCTTTTAGGACGTCGTTGTCCATCTTGCCGCCCGCCACATTTCCGTTCGGGAACAAGTTGAACTCGGGGTAGTAACAGCTCATCGGCATCCACTCGGTCAGAATAAAGCCGGAAGAGTGCGCTACCTTCGAAGCCGCGCAATCGCCTGAAAATGGCTCCAAGCCCCGGGCCACCACTATGTGCGCTGTCGCATTCACATTGCCCGTGATGGGTGTGACGGCGGCCACCAGCATCAGCTCATGGGAACTGGTTGCCTGATCGACCAGGAAGTCGCCAGGCTGGATAGATTGCAGGTAAGAATAGCAGTTGGCTGTCGAACCGTCTCCGCCGCAGGAACTCGCATTATGCGCCCAAGGACCGGGCCGCGCGCCTACCGGAAGATTTCCCAACGCAGTCAAGTCTTGCGACGTCGGAGTTCTCGCCAAGGGATCCGATACATCCATCTGGATGCAGTTGTTGCCCGTGGCGCCGAGCGCAATCCAGCGCGAGTCGGTGACGCCTAGCTGCTGGCAGGTCTGTGGGTCCACGAATGTGTTCGATAGAGCCAAGGATCTGCCGTTGTTGTAGATTTGATTGACAGTCAGATCCCACTGCTCAATGTGCGCGGTGCCGGGCTCCTGCAGAGACTTCATAGAATACATGTCGGAATAGCCTTGCGAATAGGATGGGCCCGTCGAGAATTGAAAGTATTCGAAGCCGTGAATGCCGCTCCAGCGTGAAGGCCAGGTGTCCCAGCTGTTATGGCAGCTCTTGACCTGTCCAGCTCCCGCCGGAAGCGAAAAGTCCACGTCGCAAAACCACGTCATCGCGCCTTGCTGAGGCCGCATCATAAACTTAGCCACGGTGCCGGAGGTGGCCTGTAAGGCCGGCGCTCCAAAGTAGCTGAAATCTACTTGCGGATAAGCCGCTGCGATCTCCTGCTGGACGGTCTCCGACTGTTGAACATACGAACACGTGATGGCAGGGTTCTGAAGTCCTGGATTCCGGTTATCCGCCCAGGCTGCGAACTTCTGATAAGTGGGATTCGACGGATTGTCATTGTACGTGCAGCTCTGCATAAATCCGTTCGATGTGTTGTAGCTATAGCCAAGCTGAGTTCCGTTATTGAAATTCGACAGCTTACGCGACTCGCCTGTGGAAGGAATCATCAAATATAGATAGCTATTCGAACCGTTGCCTGTGAACCAGACATCCACAAACGTGCAGAGATAACCGGTCGTCGGTGTCGCAAGCGGCGTTACGCCGTCTGCGGCATAAGTGACTGCGTGCGCTGCTCCATCGCAACCAGTCGTGCCGGCTCCCTGAAACTCAGTGAAAAAGTTGTTGCTTGTAGCCCAGTTGTTCTGGGCATTCTTGAGGTAAACTGTTCCGCCGTTTGGATTCACCCAGAGTTTTATCCCAAAATTCGGGAACAAATAAGAGTTTTGTGCGACGGCTGCTCCCGAGGAATGGCTCTTGGTCAGGGCCGCGCAAGATGTCAGCGAACTGCCGCTTATGATCTTGCACCAGACATTCTCAGCGTTGCTTCCGGTATCGACCGTCAGCTCGTAACCGGAGCCGTTGGCCGCCCACGGTGTTTGCAGGAACCCGGCCGTAGACGCAACGGGAATACTGGTCGCCCCCGAGGATAATGCAGCCGTGATCGTCGAGACTTGAGTTGTCCAGCCTGAAAAGCTTTGTGTAATCGTAAGGTGCTGCTCATCCTGAACGCTTGCAATTGTGCAGAGATTGTTCGGACAGGTTGGCGCTGTGTTCGAAATTCCGATCAACATGCCCGGTTTGAGAACGGTGACCGGAAAATAAATATTCTGGCCATTATTCGAGTTACTTCCCCAGGTAACTGTCGAGCCGTTTACTGAAGCAAGAGTTCCGCCAAACGTGTTCGACAACATATCGTTGGTTACGCGAGGGCTTCCCCAGCCGCCGAGAATAGGTTGAGGGAAGCTGCTCGGCCTGTAAGAAGTTGCCGCGGTTGTTTGAGGCAGACTTACGGTCAAGATGTTGCCCAAACAATCGGATGAGCCAGAACCCGATCCGCCGTCGCTAACAAGGCAAATCGAGTAGCTTGCCCCTGTTACGCTTGCGTATCCCGTGACTTGCATCTGCAGATCGTCGAAGGCATAGAATTCCACATCGCTGAAGGCTGGCCTCGCCACTCCGGACGCGCCCCACAGATACAGAGCATTCGTCGGCCCACCCGCGCCCGAGTAAGTCGCGTAACTGCTGCTTCCAAGAATATTAGCGGTATTAGTCCAGGCGCTGGCCAGGTCGACGACACCATTCCACACGCCCCACCCGCTCAACGAGTCTCCGCCGTCTCCCCCGCCGGTCCAGCGCTGTAACTGGAACCCGGTCAACGGATCGACCAGAGTGTTAGATGATGGGATCGATGTCGGAGCCGTATAGTTGATAGTCGGCCAGCCATAGTTCCCGAAACCGGATGTATTAAACGGTATATAATCGGGCGCGTTGTTCCCGAGAGGCGGATTCTGCGTCTCAAAAGTATATGAGCCGTAGTACTGGCCGTTGTCGCAGGAGATCTGTATGTAGTGCGTGCTCGCCGCCTGAAGCGCGCGAGAATAGATATTGCCGTCGGACCCAGTGGCTGTGCCTCGAAAGCCGACAACAATCTGCCGGTATTGCCCATTTACGATGTTCCCGGAGCGCGTGTCCAAATTGGAACCGGGAAATAGAGTGGGATCGACGTCGTGATCCACTGAAGCAAACGTCGGATCCGTGCCTTCATTCACCGTACATGCATTAGTGTCCGGAGCTTTATAGCTAAACATTGCTTGAGTCGGCGTCGCGCCTATCATTTGGATCGAGAATGCCTGCGCCGGAGGAAGCGCGATAAATGGCGCCTCGACGCCCAGGCTGGCAAACGCTCCCGGATTGCTCTCGTTGTTGTATTCAGTTGCTACCCAATTCGCCGAAAAGGCGTGCGTGCTGACTCGCAGTTCGTCAAGAGTCGCATTCAGGAGAGTACCGCTGGTCAAATCGGTCGTGACTGATGGAACCGTGGTCGGATCGGACGGCCCATAATGAGTCAGAGTGACTGGGGACCCGTTGATATAGAGCGTTGCGGCGCCTGCCGAGTAAATATAGGCGAAGTAATACCAAGTGTTCGTCTGTATGCCGAAAGAATTGGTAGTGTCATCGGTGGAGGTCGAGCTTCGAACGGCTGTCAACCAGTCGGCGTCCGAAGTGGTCCAGTGTCCCGACAAAGAGATGCCGGAGCCGTTCGTCGACGTAGAGTCGAATTTCTCGAGAATGGAAGCGTATTCTGCCAAAGAGCGAAAGTTGATCCATCCCGAATAAGTCAGCGTCGAAGCTCCGTTGAAAATCGAAAAAGCTCCAAAATCGAGTTTGTCGGTCGATCCGTTCATCGAGAGCCCAGCGCCCAGTTGGCCTGGGGCGCTCATACCGCTTGTGTTATTGACGGATGTGGCATTCGCCGCTTGGCCTTCTCCGGAGGCCGAGTTATAAACGGAAGTGCTCGCGGCGTTATCTTCCAAGTGATAAACGCCCGAATAACCCGTCCAAACGCCCGTCGGACTGGCTGCCGAGGTGGTTACACCAGCAGCCCCATAAGCGAGATAGAAAACGGTGTTTCTGGAGTGGCTTACAGTAGTGCAAAGGACGACGGCCGTCAAGGCGCCAGTAGAAGCGTTGTAAGAAACAACTTCGAACGGCATCAACTGTGTCAATCGTGAATCGGCATAAAAGCTGATGTCGGCCCCCGTTGGGCTCTGCACATGGCCGCCGTTTGCGGCGGATTTCAGCCCAGCATCGGTAAACATCAGGTATACCGGGAAGTTACTCTGATCCGTATTTACAACCTGCGACGATTGCAACGTAACCGTGCGGCTATATTGGAAGGACTGCGCGTCACTCCTCAGCGCAAACAGGCTAAGAGCGCAAATAGAAAACAATAAGGTCTTGGCCATATGAGATTCCGATTAGAAGCTGCTACCCCAGGCGATGCGCTTCCAAACGTTAGGCGCGCTGCAAACGTAGTAGTAATTCGAATCTACCGAGAATTGACCCGTCGAACAGGTCGAAGCAGACGTTGTGGGGGGAGTAGGGACGAACGTAGCGGCCACGGATGGATCGATCGAAATGGTGGAGATGCCTGAGTTTTCTGTAACCAGAATACCCTGGCCGCTCGTGACCGCTTTGGTCGAAAGGAATGCTCGAAAGTCCACACCGCTTCCTGTCGCAAGGTTGCCTCCCGTCACAGTCCAAGTTGCCAACGGAACCGAACCCACCGGGAATGCCGTGATGCCCGAGACATACAGGCATCCACTGCAACTAAGCGTCGCCTGGCTGCCCGCGGTCAGATTGCCGGCGCTATCAACGTAGATGAAGACCAATCCGGAGGTTGACCCGGATGACGTCACTGTAGCCGAGCTCTTGAAAGTGTAAACAGTGTTGCCGATGCGAACATTGCACGGAGTGCTGGCCGAGCAGCCCGATCCGATTGTCAAAGTTCCGCTTGCGAGCGAAGTGCTGAAATCTCCGAGTTGCGCGGCAAAGGAAGCGCCGCTGCCCGAACCCGAGCCGCCGCTCCCGCCAGCTTCCAGCGTCCAAACATTCGTCGCGGTGCAGGCATAGAGATTGCTACCCGCCGCCGCCGCGCTATTAAAAAATAGCTGACCCACCTGGCACGTGGCCGGCAAAGCCGTACCAACGGCAATAGGCCTGGTGAAGGAGAACCCGGAAAAATCCGGATTTCGTCCCTGTGTCTGCAGGTTAACTGTCGTAGGTTGTGTCTGTGCGAGAGCCTGGCCCACCAGCCCGAAACCGAAGCTGAGCGACGCCAGCACGCAGATCTTAAGAGTGCATGTCTTCATGAATATCGAGGCCTCCAAAAAATGGCTCGACATCAGGATTCCTTTGACGGTCTCGCGGTGCGCGGGTCCGAAAAGCTTAACCGATTGATTCCAGGAAAGTAATCTTTTTTTGTTGAACACGTGACTGACTCGCTCGGGGTAAGCAACCTTACCACTAAACGGGTCCTTGTCATGGTTATTACTCGAACGCTATCCTGTGGGCGAAGGCTTGAATGGAAACAGTTTCGGCCCTACACTCCAGGGAACAATCGTCGGAGTCGACGGAGCGTACCTCTCCGCTGCCCCTTTGTGTCGACCTGGATGGCACATTGATTCGAACCGACCTGCTATTCGAATCTCTCTTATTGCTGGTCCGCCAAAACTTCTTCTGCCTCTTTCTGCTCCCTTTTTGGTTATTGGGCGGAAAAGCTACGCTCAAACGGCGGTTGGCCCAAAAGGTGACCTTTGATCCCACCTCCGTTCCCTATAACAAGGATGTCTTGGAATGGATACGGAAGGAGCGGTCGCTGGGCCGTCGAACCGTGCTCGCAACTGCTAGCAATCGGAAGTTCGCCGATCAGGTCAGCGAATACCTGGCTTGTTTCGATGAGGTTGTGGCGAGCGATGACACGGTCAATCTCAGCGGGCATGCCAAGGGCGCCGCCCTGATCGCCCGATTTGGGGAACGCGGTTTCGACTACGTAGGAAATTCGCGGAAGGACCTGTGCATTTGGGAGAAATGCGGAGCCTGCGTCGTGGTGCATGCGTCCGGGACGACACTTGCAAGCGCCCGAAAGACAGGTTCCGTTGCCCGGGTGTTCCCCAAGCCCAAAATCAAGCTCAAGACATGGCTGCGAGCCGCCCGGATGCATCAATGGGTCAAGAATGTGCTCGTGTTCGTGCCGTTGCTGACATCTCATAGGTTACGGGATTTTCAGGCCGTCCAGAGTGTCATTCTCCTGTTTCTGGCCTTCAGTACATGTGCATCGGCGATCTACATCATCAACGACTTACTCGATTTGTCCGCGGACCGCGCCCATGCTACTAAGTCATCACGCCCATTTGCCTCCGGAGCACTATCTATTCCAGCGGGATTTTCCCTGTGTCTCTTCTTCGCGGCTATCTCGGTCGCCTTCGCCCTGTATCTTCCATCTCCGGCCAAGTTTGTGCTAGCGTGTTACTTCGTACTTACTACGCTGTATTCGGTTTGGCTGAAGCGCAAGCTTATCCTCGATGTATTAGTTCTCGCCACTCTCTACACCGTTAGAATTTTCGCTGGAGGCGCGGCGACTCACATCAAGATATCGGGTTGGCTTATCACTTTTTCCCTTTTCTTTTTTATAAGCCTGGCGATTTGCAAGCGCAGCTCGGAGCTGATGAATCTGCTGAAAGCGAACAAGACCCGTACGACCGGCAGATTTTATGAGACCGGCGACCTGGAGCCGCTGAATATCTGTGGAATTTCAAGCGGCATGCTGGCTTGCTTGATCATCCTGCTTTACGAGAGCAGCCAGCAAGCTCAGCTTCTGTACGCTACGCCGCAGTTGCTCTTCCTGCTCTGCCCGCTGCTCTTTTACTGGCTCTCGCGGCTTTGGGTGCTCACCTTCCGTGGCGCATTGAAGGAAGACCCCATTCTTTTCGCCGTGCGCGACCGCGTCAGCTATGCGGTAAGTCTCGCGATGGCGTTAATAGTTGCGCTTGCGGCGTTCGTTCGGATTCCTCTGGATCGATTCCTGCAATAACTCAGAAATTAGATAGCGCCGTGCGCTTCCATTTATTCGCCGCCACGCATACGTAGTAATAGTCGCTATCGAATGAGAATTCACCTACCGAGCAGGCGCTCGCCGACGTTTTCGGTGGTGTAAGTACATGCATGCTCACAAGCGCCGGGTCTATTCCTAGAGTAGTTGTTCCCTCATTCTCTGTCGCCATCAGCCCCTCGCCGCTCGCGACATTCTTGGTGGCCATCTCGGCGCGGTAATCGGCGCCCCCGGAGGCAGAGAATTTCCCGTCGATGACCGCCCAATTAAACAACGGGATAGCATTCGCAGGAAATTGGCTGACCCCACGCTCATACCGGCACCCTTCGCAGACCAGTTCCAATGTGCTGCCCGCGACCAGCCTTCCGGAAGGTTCCACGTATATCAACACCAAGCCCGAATGCGAGCCCGATGCTTTCACCGAACCGCCGTTCTTGATGAGCTGGACTGTGTTTCCGAAGCGCACCTTGCAAGGGCGGGTTTCCGAGCAATCCGCCGCCACGTGCAGCACGCCGTCCCGAAGAGCCACACTCAATTCTTCGCGGTGAAAGGGGGGCGTTTCCGGACCTTGGGCAAGTAGAACGCCGTTTGCAGCTACCGCCAGCAGCACGGCCGAGCATCTGAACACAATCAATCCGCAATCTCCTCTCATCCACCCGATACCATACATATGTTCCGCGCTCCCACCGGTTCAGGACGCTAGCCTTCGCGAGCGCTTGGCTCGGCGCCTCCGTTCAGGTGGTGCAAGACCGCTTTCGCTCGAAGCTTCCGCGCGCGAATGGAGCAAATCTATTCCACCCACCTTCTATAAAGTCTTCTCCCGTTCAGGCCGATGACATACTTGAGACGGATGCAGATGAGTTCATCGGCCGGAAGCGTTCACGTTGCGGTACTCGGTTTGGGCTATGTAGGTTGCGTTTCGGCGGCTTGTCTTGCCGAGCTCGGCAACCGCGTCACCGGCATTGATCGCGACCAGAACAAAGTAAGTAACGTTCTAAACGGTATGGCCCCTTTCTTCGAGCCGGGCCTGGAGCAGTTGGTTCGTGAAAACGTTGCGGCACGCAGATTGACCGCCAGCACCTCCCTGGATGCCATACAGGATGCCGACGTAGCGTTAGTATGCGTGGGAACGCCTTCGGAAAAGAATGGCAACCTGGGGCTCGATCAATTGCGACGCGTCGTTCATGATGTTGCCGCCACACTTGAAGCGCGCCGGAAACCGCTGGTTGTGGCGATTCGTAGCACGGTTTTTCCCGGAACTTGCGAAGAGATTGTGCTTCCCCTGTTGAACGGAAGCGGTCTGGTTTCCGTGGTATCGAATCCGGAATTCTTGCGGGAAGGGGTGGCGGTGAAGGACTTTATGGAACCTTCGCTGCTTGTGGTTGGCGGTGGCGATCCGGAGGCTGTCCGGCTGGTGGCTTCCCTGTATTCGCCCTTGCCTGTGACCGCCTGTCTGGTGAGCCTGCGAACCGCCGAGATGATTAAATACGCGTGCAATGCTTTTCACGCGGTTAAAATCTCTTTTGCGAACGAAATAGGCGCGCTCAGCGCCCGTTTGAACGTCGATCCTGGCGAAGTGATGGCTACGCTCTGCGAAGACAAGAAGCTGAACGTTTCACCTACCTATCTACGGCCTGGTTTTGCGTTCGGCGGCTCGTGTCTGCCAAAGGATCTGCGAGCGCTTACCTATCGAGCCAGCCGTCTGGATCTGCGGCTGCCCTTGCTCGAGTCCGCGCTGCCCAGTAATGTGCAGCACCTCCAGCGCGCTATCGACGCCGTGCTAGAACTCCCAGCGCGCCGGCTGGGGGTCATCGGGCTCGCATTCAAAGAGAACACCGACGATTTGCGGGAGAGTCCGGTAGTATCGCTGCTTGAGCAGCTCATAGGCAAGGGACGGCAGGTGCGAATCTACGATCCCCATATCCGGCTCGATGCGATCTATGGCAGCAACCGGAACTTTATCCTTCAGCAGATTCCTCATATCGGCCGCTTGCTCGACAATTCCGCCGAGCAGCTCCTGGAGTGGTGCGATCACGTCGTTGTCGCACAGAAGATGCCGCCCGATCTTGCCTCGCACGTGACCCGTTCCGGCCGGCCGGTTACCGATTTGGTCGGGCCTGCCTTAGCTTACGTCGCAGGGCCGGTACCTGCGTCTGTGCTGTAAAACCACTGGTACTTCGGCCTGCTGGAAACGCTCTCGACGCCAGAAGTTACACTGGAGCGGTAGAGTGAATCTACTCGTTTGACGGCAAAGCACGCGAGCCGCTCGCTCCTCTCGCGCACGTGGCTTTGCGGCCTTTTCCCCGAGACTTTCTCGTGACAGAAAAAAAAGATACGGTATTTCTCTCGGCATGGCGGGAACGTTTGCAGGCCCTTAAGAATGTTCCGCCCGTCCTAAGAATCGTTTGGGATTCAGGTCCCTACGTTGTCAGCCTCGGCCTTATCTTTCGTGTATTCGTATCTCTGGTCCCGGTGAGTGCCGCCTGGGTGACCCGCCTCATTATAGACAACATAACCGCCATACTTAGAGGGCGAACTCCCCTCACGCCCCATCTCTGGTGGCTTGTCGGTCTCGAATTCGGGCTGGTTGTCGTGGGCAACGTCTTCGCCCGGTTGATCGATCACTACGATGCCGTGCTCGCCGACCGCTACATGCGCTACGTCAGCATTCGCGTGATGAATCACTCGTCGCAGCTCGACCTCCAGGCGTACGAAGACCCCGTCTTCTATGACCGTTTGGAGCGTGCTCGTGTGCAAGCGACGGATCGTCTCTCCATGATTCAGTCCATTGGGCGGCTCTTTCAGCAGACCATCACCACGATTTCGCTTTCGGCTGCCATTCTCTTCTTTTCCCCTTGGCTGCTTCTTTTGCTGATCGTCTGTTTAGTACCCGCCTTTCTCGGCGAAAGCCACTTCGCGTTTCTCAATTACGCAAAGAACTTCCGCCAAACGCCTGTCAAGCGGGAACTGGAGTACTTGCGGCAGGTCGGCGGCAGCAAAGAAGCAGCTAAGGAACTCAAGCTGTTCGGCCTGAGCGACTTTCTCACGGGCCGCTTCACCCTTCTTGCTGATCGGATTTTCGATGAGAACCTATCGCTTTACCGGCGACGCCTCGTCGCGGTCTCGTTTTTATCCACACTCAGTACAGCCGGCTACTACGGCGCTTACTTCTGGGTCATTTACCAGACCGTCAATCATGTCTTCACGATCGGAACCCTGGTTTTCCTGAGCCAGTCCATCATGAATGCGTCTACCAGCATCTCCCAGATCTTCTCCACGCTTTCCGGCATAGCAGACCAGGCTCTTTTCCTAACCGATCTCCTCGCGTTCTTCGCGATGAAGCCCACGGTTACTTCCAAGCCGGACGCATTGCCAGCGCCGCGTCCCATCGCGGCCGGTTTCGAATTCCAGAATGTCTCGTTTGCTTATCCCGGCACCGAGCGCCAGATCCTGAAGAACTTGAACTTTCGGCTTGAGCCCGGAGAGCGCATCGCCCTAATCGGTCAAAACGGTCAAGGCAAGACGACTATCGTCAAATTGATGACTCGCCTGTACGATCCCACGGGCGGCCGAGTGCTGCTCGATGGCGTCGATCTTCGCGACTACGATGTGGAGGGTCTCTGCCGGGAAATCGGCGTCATCTTCCAAGACTTCATGCGCTATGAAATGCGCGCGCGAGAAAACATCGCGGTGGGCCGCATCGAATACCTGCAAGACGACTACCGGGTTCGCAGCGCCGCGGAAAAAAGCCTCGCCGATGGAGTAATTCAGCACCTGCCGGGCAAGTATGATCAGATGCTCGGACGTCGCTTTGAGGGAGGCGTCGATCTGTCGGGAGGCGAGTGGCAAAAGATGGCTCTGGCGCGCGCGTATTTGCGCGAAGCGCAGGTCCTCATTCTCGACGAGCCCACTGCCGCTCTGGATGCCAAAGCCGAATACGAGGTTTTTAAACGCTTCAATGAACTCACCGAAAGCAAAATGGCGTTGTTCATCTCTCACCGATTCTCGACGGTTCGCATGGCGGAGCGCATTATCGTTCTTGAAAACGGCGCCATAGTCGAGGAGGGCAGCCACGATCGCCTTATGATCTATGGCGGGCGTTACGCTGAGATGTTTGAGCTGCAAGCGTCCAGCTACCGATAACCTTCGCCCATGCCCGAAGTATTCACGCCCATGAACGCCCAACAAGCCCTGCCTGAGGGCCGTGGTCTAACCGAAGCCGAGGAAGAAAAGCTTCGCGCGCGCGCAACCCAGGCGGCGCGTTCCTGTGCTTGGCTGCCCGGTAAAGGCCGCTCCACCCGGCCGCGTGAAATCTATCGCCGTTGTGCGGCGCGGCTCAACCTGTTGGAGCGCGACCTATACCGTCTCCAGTCGGGTGAGCCTCCCGAGGACATTAAATGGCTTTACGACAACATGCGTTTGTTGCGGGCCGACCTGCACGATGTCGCCGAATCCACCAAGCCCGTGGGCAAGCTGCCTCAGGTCCGAACGGCGCAAGACGAGTCGGTGCCGCGTTGCGTCGTCCTCGCTCGCGCTCTGGTTAACGCGGTTGAGAATCGCCTCACCGAGCCCGCTTTCTCATTCTTCATTGAATCCGTGGAGCGAATCGAACCGCTCCGTCTCGCTGAACTGTGGGGAATGATTCCCGCCCTGAAGCTCGCCCTGCTTGAGATCGTCGTAGAGCAGGGGCGCAAAGCCCTGGAGGCTTTTCGCGCGGGCGCAGCCGGCGCTCCGTCGTTCGGCATCGGCAACATCGTCACCAGCCTTCGCCTTCTCGGCGAATTCGACTGGAAAGAAACTCTTGAACAGCTTTCAGTCGTTCACCGCTTGCTGAGCCAAGACCCGGCCGGCGTGTATCCGCGGATGAATTTTGAAAGTCGTGAATACTACCGGCAGGTTATAGAAAAGATTGCAGCCCAATCCGACGTGAGCGAAATCGATCTTGCGCACAAGGCCGTCGGAATGGCGCAAGAGGCGCGTGTTGACCCCTCCACGCCCCTTCCGCTTCGCGATCGCCTTCGCCATGCCGGCTATTACTTCATCGACGATACGGGCTCAAAGGACCTGCTGAACCAGATCGGGTACCGGCCTTCGTTTTCGGCTAGCGTGCAGCGTCTATTCCGCAATTATCCCGACGAGGTTTACATCATCGGGATCGAATTTCTCACCTTGCTCACCGTTGTCGCCCTGATCATGAGTCTCGTTCGCACGCACGGTGGGTTCGGGCTGGTCGTCAGCGCGCTTGTTCTGGCGCTCCCCGCCACGCAGGCGGCGATTGAGGTCATGAATTATCTGGTCACTACGATCATGACGCCGCGGCCCCTGCCGAAACTGGATTTTTCGATGGCGGTGGATCCGGCCTGCGCCACTATCGTCGCCATCCCGACCCTACTCATCAATGAGAAGCAAATTAGAAGCTTGGTCGACGACCTCGAAGTTCGATACCTTGTCAATCGAGACCCCAATATCTTCTACGCCCTGCTGACGGACCTGCCGGATACCGCGGAGCCGGCTGTCGAGCAGGATGCCCGAATCGAGTTGGCGATTCGTTTGCTCGATGGTTTGAATACCAAATATCGCGACGATCCTTACGGCGGCTTCTATCTCTTCCATCGCCATCGCGTCTACAATCCGCGCGAAAGCGCCTGGATGGGTTGGGAGCGCAAACGCGGCAAGCTGCTCGATCTAAACCAGTACCTTCGGAACGTCTATGATCCCTTTCCCGTGAAAGCCGGGGATTTGGCTCGCCTGCCGCGGATCCGGTATGTCCTCACGCTAGATTCCGACACGCAATTGCCTAGAGGCTCGGCTCAGCGCATGATCGGCACCATGGCGCATCCCCTGAACAGCCCGCTTGTCGATTCCGATTTGAACATTGTCGCCGACGGCTATGGCATCTTGCAGCCGCGCGTTGGCATTAGCGTGCACTCCGCGACTCGCTCGCGGCTGGCCAGTATCTATTCGGGCCAAACCGGATTCGACATCTACTCGCGGGCGGTCTCAGACGTTTATCAGGATCTCTACGGCGAGGGCATCTTCACCGGGAAAGGCATCTACGACGTGGATGCGCTTCGCCAGGTTCTCGAGCGCCGCTTCCCTCGCAACGCCCTCTTGAGTCACGATCTCATCGAAGGCGCTTATGCGCGCGCGGGCCTCGTCTCCGACGTCGAAGTCATCGACGACTACCCCTCCCACTACAGCGCGTACAATCGCCGCAAACACCGATGGCTCCGCGGCGACTGGCAGATCGCGCGTTGGATCTTCAATCGCGTGCCGGACGAATCGCGCCGGCTGGTTCCCAACCCCATTTCGCTCGTCTCGAAGTGGAAAATACTGGACAATTTGCGCCGCAGCCTGGTGGAGCCGGCTACCTTTATACTGCTTGTCGCCGGTTGGTTTATTCTTCCGGGCGGTCCACGATTTTGGACGCTTGTCACTCTGGCTCTGCTGTTCCTGCCCATCTGCTTCCGACTCGTGTTCACGCTTGTTCGGGCGGTGGTCACTCGCAAATGGGGCGAAATCGGCGAAGCGTTTAGCGATTTCTTTGTCGCGAACGCGAGTATTCTCTTGAACATCGCGTTCCTTGCGCACCAAACCCTGGTTTCATTGGACGCAATCGTTCGCACCATTGTTCGCAGCACCATCACGCATACTAGGCTTCTGGAGTGGGAGACCGCCACCGAAGCGGAACTCGGTCTTAAGAAGCGGACGCCTGTGGATGTCTATCTCGATTGGATCCCCCTATTCGGCATCTGCCTTGGGCTGCTGCTGCTCGCAAACCCGGAGCCGGCGCCCTACGCGCTCCCCTTCATCGTGGCTTGGTCGTGCGCGAAGCTTCTCTCGATTTGGCTAAATCGCTCGCCTCACGCAGGTGATTACGAATTGACTCCTAAACACTGCCGCTTTCTTCGCGCCATCGGGCTGCGCACGTGGCGCTATTTCGCCGAATTCAGCGGCGAGCACAACCATTGGCTCATTCCGGACAACGTCCAGGAAGAGCCCTACCGGCTTGCCGAACGCATCTCGCCTACCAATCTCGGTTTTCTGTTGAATGCGCGGCAGGCGGCACTGGAGCTTGGCTACCTGACAGTCTCCGAATTCGCTTCCCAGACCGAGTCGACCCTCCGCACGACCGGCCGTTTGAAGCGCCACTTCGGTCATCTATTGAACTGGTACGACAACACCACGCTCCAGCCGCTCCACCCCGAGTTCGTCTCAAGCGTCGATAGCGGGAATTTGATCGCTTCCTTATGGACGCTCAAGCAGGGCTGTCTGGAGTTGCTCCATGAACCGCTCTTCCGTCAGCAATTGCTCGAAGGATTGGTCGATTTTTACAAGATCCTCGGACACTCCAAATCGCCGCTCAAAAGCATTTCACCGGTCTTTCGGTCCAACGATCCGCACGTCTGGCTTCCGCAGTTGCTTGCGATAGATGAGGCTGCCCTCCGTGATCTCGGCGGAGACAAACAAGACGCCTGGTTTGCCGGCGAATTCGTCTTGCGGCTCTCCGCCCTGCGCGCGCAGGGGCGCGGCCTCGCGCCTTGGTTCTTCCCGGAATTCCGCGGTCTCTTCGGCGCTAGTCCCCGATTTGAGTTTCCGTCGCTCGCGCTCACGCCCGACAACGCGGCCGCCTACTATCAAGACCTCGAACGGCGTTTACATTCGTTCGCCGCAAATGCTGGTGTTTCCGCCGAGTGCGCCAGCGCCGCGAACCGCCTGCTCGCCCTCATCCCCGATTGCCGCGCCTTTGCGGAGGACCTGCGTGCGCGTCTCGGCTCCGTCGCGAACCAAGCCGACACGCTGGCTCGCGAAATGAATTTCACTCCGCTGTTCGACGATCGCCGCCGTTTGCTTTCCGTGGGTTACGATGTTGCGGCCAAACAACTCAACAAGTCCTGCTACGACCTTCTCGCTTCGGAAGCGCGCACGGCGTTCTTCGTCGCGGTGGCAAAGGGAGAAATCGTTCAGGAAAGCTGGTTCCGGCTGGGCCGCCAGCATACCGTATGCGAGGGGCAAACCGCGCTGATCTCCTGGACCGGCACGATGTTCGAATACCTCATGCCGGTGCTCTGGATGCGATCACACCCTAACACGTTATTGGATCGTACGGCCCACTCTATCGTTCAAGCCCAACGTTCGTATGCCACCAATCGCGGCATCCCATGGGGCATCTCAGAGGCCGCATACAGCAGGAGAGACGAAGCCGGCAATTATCAGTACGCCGCGTTCGGCGTGCCTGGGCTTGCGTTGAACGTTTCCCGGTCGGGATCTCTTGTCATATCGCCGTATTCGACTTGTCTCGCGCTGATGGTGGACCCCGCCATTGCGGTCGAGAATCTTTCTCGCATCGCGCAAAAGCACTGGCTCTCGGATCGCGGCTTTTATGAGTCGGCGGATTACACCGCTTCGCCGGGCCGGCGTTTCCGCGCTCCCCGCTATGAGCTGGTTCGCTCCTGGATGGCGCATCATCAGGGCATGAGCTTGGTGGCCATCTGCAACGTATTGCGCGATTCGCCCTTTCAGCGCTGGTTCCACGCCGAGCCTTTGGTGCAGGCGAGCGACTTGATCTTGCAGGAACGCCCGCTACGCACTCGGGCCATTGCGGATCTACAGCCACGCCGTGTTCTGTCGTTCCATCGGCGCCAGCAGAGCGCGGTTGCTGCGAAAGCCAAAGCTGCCGTCGATTAAGGCCTCGCCTTCAGCGGCAGCGTTCCAGAATCTGCTTCGCGGCCCGTTTCCCCGAGGCGATCGCTCCGTGGACGGTCGCGCTGTGGCCGTTCAGCTCCGTCGCCTCCCCTGCAAAATACAGTGTCCCTTTCATAGGCCGCGCCAACTGCTCGCGCGCGCTGAGCCCTCCCACAGGGACATAGCTGTAAGCGCCGCGGGCAAACGGATCGGCGTGCCAGTTATGGAAGTACGCGGCTTCCAGCAACTCGTTGATGCGGCCCTTTCGTGTTCCGCTAATGCGCGCCAGGTCAGCTACTGCCATTGAAAGAATTTCCGCTCTTGGTAGATCCAGCATGCCATCCGCATGCGGCCCCGCTGACCAGCCGACCAGCACAGGCGCATGAAGCGGCCGTGTTGTCCACCAGGTTGGAAAGAACTCTTCGTCCGACAAAAGAAATCCCGCCTGTGCGAGTTCTTCTCGCCCTTCCCAAAACCCTTCGCGGAATCGAAAGACCGCTCGCATGACCTGTCCGAATTCCAGTTTACGCGCCGCTTCGAGGATCTCTCCAGGCGCCGGTTCAAAGGTAATGGCGCCAAGCGCCCCCAGCGGAACCGTAACGATCACGCATCCGGCCTGCAACGTGTCCGTTCCGTTCGTTACACGCGAGCGAAACCTTACGCGCGCGGATCCTTCGCTCCAATCGATACGCTCGACGATGCTGTTGACTCGCAATTTCTCACGCAAACCGTCGATCCCTGCCGCGATCTCGCCAATCAACCGGCGATAGCCGTCGGCGAATCGGAACGACCTGTCGCCATCGATTTCATCCGCTGCCTCGGCGTCTTGCGCCAATGAGCGTACGCTTATCAGTTCCCCGTGCGCCGCGTTGAAGCCCTCTACGTAGGACATTGCCAATCGCTTGGCGTCTTCCGAGTGAGAGGAAAGTTCCAGAAAAGCCGAAAAACTCTTGTCCGGCCCTTTCTTCGCTGCCCTCCGCATGTCCTCGATCACCTCATCGATCAACTCCCATCCGTCTTCGCTCTGCCGAATCTTCCCTTTCTCAATACGAACGGCGCTTTCCGCGATATCGTGAACACGCAACTCGTGCGAACGAACAACGTCCCATATTTCTGGCGAGCGGCCATGAATGAACTCGGCGCCCAACTCGATCGGCGCGGGCGAAAGTGGATCGATTCGCGTGTGAACGCGCCCGCCGATGCGGCCCCGCGCCTCGAGGCACAGTGCTTTGTATCCGGCGCGATCGAGTTGTTTCAGCGCGCTCAAACCGGCCGCGCCGGCTCCTACAACTACAACGTCGACTGCATGGGCGCTCATGCCGGGCGTGAGTCCTTCTCTTCGAAGGCGCCGGTCTCACGGTTCTTGCGCACGCGTTCGGCTTCGAAGTAGCTTCCGTTCATCGCTACGTACACAGCCGGCGGAAGCGTTTGCACAAACGCCAGGGCGCTTCCTAGATTGAACAACCCATCGGAGCTTCCGAATTTGTAAGGGATCATCGCTCCCGTCAACACAATCGTTTTTCCTTCCACTCGCTCCGCGATCTCTCGCGCCGTCACCTCCATGGTGTCGGTGCCGTGCGTGATCACAATCCGGTTTTCATCCGCGGCGCGGCATTGCTCGACGATGATGTCGCGGTCGGGCTGCCTCATGTCCAGGCTGTCGATCATCATCAGCGTCCGTATCTCCAAATCGAGCTTGCAGCGCCCCAGCGCCAGCATCTCCGCTACGTGCGATTCCTTGAAGTAGAGCCTGCCGCGGATCTCGTCGTATTCTTTGTCAAATGTTCCTCCTGTGATGAGAACCCGGATTCGATCTTTCTTTGAAGCGTTCACTCTGCTATTGTCGGCCATCGAGCGACTCCCGCCAGCCGCCTTCAGTGCTTCACTAAAGGTGAGGTTGTTCCGATGCCTTACCAGGATCTGCGTCTGACTGTCGAAGCTTCCGTCGCTGTTGTTACCTTAAATCGCCCGGCGCGCCGTAACGCGCTCTCGCTCCAGCTCATGCTTGAGCTGATCGACTGCTTTGGAGAGATCGAACGGGACCGCTCGATTCACTCGGTCATTCTGGCTGCTGAAGGCCAAGTCTTCTCTTCCGGCCACGACCTCAGCGAAATGACAGGCCGAACGGTTTCCGAGTACCGCCGCGTCTTCGACGTCTGCGCCACTTTGATGACCAGGATTCAATCCATTCCGCAGCCCGTCATCGCTGAAGTTCAAGGCATCGCTACCGCCGCCGGATGCCAGCTTGTCGCTACATGCGATCTCGCCATTGCCGCGGAGCATGCCGCTTTCGCCACTCCTGGCGTGCGTATCGGCCTCTTCTGTACCACGCCCATGGTTGCCTTGAGCCGCGCGATCGGTCGCAAGCGCGCCATGCACATGCTTCTCACCGGTGAATCTATTAGTGCTCCGACCGCGGTCGAATGGGGCTTGATCAACGCAGCCGTCCCCGCCGTGGAACTGCGAAGCGCCACTCGCAAACTCGCAGCCCGCGTCGCCGAAGCTAGCTCTCTCACCGTCGCCATCGGGAAGCAGGCCTACTATGCTCAAATCGATCTCGATCAGCCGAAAGCCTACGCCTACGCCAAAGAGGTCATGACCAGCAACTCCCTCGCCGCCGACGCTCAGGAAGGCATCTCGGCTTTCTTAGAAAAGCGCGTTCCCTGCTGGTCCGGAGAATAACTGGCGCTATCCTCGCAGGTTGCGGTAGGCGACCAGGCAGCGGTCGGCGCCTTCCAGTTCCGGATAATCGCTGCCTTCCTGTTCGATCAGGTAGTACTCCACTCCGCCGGTGCTCTCCGCCGCCGCGAAGATCTTCTTCCACGGCGCGCTTCCTTCGCCGAACAATACTCGATATCCTTTATCCGCCGACCAATCCTTCAGGTGAAGAGACCGGATTCGTCCAGGATTCTGTTCTATCCATGCGACCGGATCGTTGCCAGTCTCAAGGCAGGTGCCCACGTCGAGCTGCAACATAATGCTCTTGTCCGTGTTCGCCGCAATCACTTCAATCGGCTTTTCTCCATCTACCGGCTTCCACTCCAGATCGTGATTGTGATAGCCCGCATGCAGACCTTCGACGCTCATCTGGTGATTCGCCTTGTTCAACGCATCGCTAATGTGCTTCCAGTCGTCAAGGGTTCTGATGTTTCCAGGATGCGCCAGCACGATGTAGCGCGTGCCGAGAATCTTGTTCAAGTTGATCGCTTTGGCCAGCCCGTCGGATGTAAACGATTGCAGCTCGTTGTGCGTGGAATAGCATTTGATCCCCAGATCGTCCAACTGCTTTCGGACGCTCTTCGCATCCTCGCTGCTCCATTCGTAATAGGGGGCGAAGAATTCTACGCACTCATAGCCCATTTTCGCGACTGCCTGCAATGTCGCGGCCCGGTCCTTTTTCAACTCATCGCGAACCGAGTAAAGTTCCAACCCGATCGGTATCTTCTTGTCTTTGGCTGACAATCGCACCAGCGGCGCGGCCGCCAGCGCGGTCAGAACCGAGCGCCGTGAGATTTGATCGAATCTGCTCATCGCACATGAACCATACCACAGGCGCGGCGCTCTTCACTTCGCAAGCTGCTTCGCGTGCCTCACAGTACGAATATGTCCATCACAGTGACATCGTCGGCCTGTTCCCCTTCGGCTGCCATCGAGCCAAGCGCGCCCGCTAATCCCCGTGAACCGCTTCCCGCTCTCGCCAGGATCGCCTGGAGCGCCCAGTCTTCGCCTCCATCGTCCATCCTCGCTTCCCAGAAACCGTCTGAAAAAAGCACCATCCGGTCTCCCGGCCTCATCGCAACTCTGCGCTCTTCGAATCCGCGCTCTTTGAACGCCCCCAATACGGTTGCGCTCGGCTCCAACAACTCGTATTCGCCGCTGGCCCGCACCAGCACAGGCGGAGGGTGGCCGCAGTTCGCATAGCGAATGCTACGCGTGCTCGCTTCGTAGACGCCATAAAACATACTCGCGTAGTGCTCCGGACGCGTCGATTCGAAGAATAAATAATTCACCCGCTCCATCAGCTTCGACGGATATCGCGCCAGTTCGCGCTGCCCTCGAATTGTGGCCTGCAGATTCGCCATCAGCAGTGCGGCGCCAATTCCTTTGCCGCAGACATCTCCCAGCAGGAACGCCATGCTTTCCGAATCGATCTCGAAGAAATCGTAAAGATCGCCGCTGATCTCGCCTGCCGGCAAGCACGCGCACTCGCAGCTCAGCCCGTAAGCGTTGAAGTGCGGTTGAGGCAGCAATTTGCGCTGCACCTTCCGCGCAATCGCCAGCTCAACGTCCATTGGTCGCGCGCGCTCAGGCTCAGTGTTCAAATGCTTCTTCACCACGGATAGAAAATGCCGGTTTTCCCACGGCTTTGGAACGAAATCGCACGCTCCGTGGTGCATCGCCTCTACCGCAAGCTCAATCGTGCTCCAGCCCGTCATCGCAATAATCGGCACATCGCGCCGCTGCGATCGCAACCGGTCCAGGAGCCGCAAGCCCTCTTCGCCCGAAGTCGTGTCCCACGTGTAATTCATATCCATGACAATCAGGTCATGGTCGCGGTAAGCCGCCGCGGCAAGCGCGTCGTTCGGGGAATCGGCTGTCTCGATCGCATAACCTGCGCCCTTCAGCAAGAGCCGCAGCGCTTCCCGGACATCCGCCTGATCGTCCACTACCAGAACTTTTTGCAGGCCGGCTTTTCTCTCAACTGCTTCCAACGTCATAAGTAAAGAGACTCGTTGATACGGCATGCATCCCCGGCGCCACGCGACCGGTCTCCGGCGCATCTGCCGTTTCAACTACTTGAGCGTCACACCAGCCTAAGCGTTGTCCCGTTTGCGGACACCGCAATCGCGTTTGTGAGGATTAGGAGCCGCCTTTGACGATCTCGATGGTTCCGTTCGTATTACTTAATCGCATATCGCAGCGGCCGGCCCCAATAGTCCCATTCAGTTCGTCATTGGAGAGCGAACCGGAAACCGTAAGCGGGAAATCGCTTCGAATCTTGCCGAACGAAGTGCGCGCATTCACTCTATAGTTCGCTTCCCCATCAATGCGAATGTGCATCGGCGAAAACGAAGTTCGGATTGCCACAGGCTGGCATGCGCCGCGCGTGCTCAACGCCGCATCTACGGCGCCGTTCTGGTCTTCTATCTCCAGGGGTCCCGCTATTCCGTCCAGGATCACCGCCCCGAAGCTAGTCTTGATCTGCGCTCCGTGCGCGTTTGAAGCCTTTACGGACCCATTCGAATCGTCCACTGTGAGCAGCCCGGCCACGTTTGCGGCTTCCACCGCCGCGAAACTGGTCCTCACGTTCGCTGCCCCGTGCACGTTTGTCAAAGAGACGCCGCCGTTGCCGTTATGAATGTCTGCCGCCCCTTGAATGTCGCTCACCATCACCGAGCCGAACGAATCTTGCACGGTCACCGGGCCGCCCACCCGCTGGCCCTTTATCGAGGCGTTATTGGCGCGCACCGATAATTGCCGGCTCACATCCGAAAACTGCACATCCCCGAACGTGGTGTTCAACTCCGCGCCGCCTTCTACGCGTATGGCTTCCACGCGCCCGTTGCTGTTATTCACGATCAGGTCTCCGTGGTACGAATGCACCGTCACGTTCCCGAACGAATTTCTTACATCCCCGCTTCCGCCGCTGTCTGTCAGTTGCACGTTCCCATTGCTGTTAGCGATCGTGACGCCTCTCGCAACTCCCGTCGCGTTCACGTTCGCGAATCGATCTCGAACTGCAAGCGCGCCCTTGATATCCGTCGCATCCACTGCTCCGTTGCTGTTCTCAATCGTGACGTCTCCGGCATTCGACGCAACGCTCACGTTCGCGAATGAATTTTCCAGCCGCTGCGTGCCCCGCCCGTCTCTGAACTCCAAATCCCCATGAGACGTCAGAATGGAGCAGCTCGCCTTCACACCCGTTACGGAAACTTTTCCGAAAGAATTTCTAACCTGCAGCGCTGTCGTTTCCGGAATCGTCACGTCATATCGAACGTAATAAGAGAGGTTATGCATGAAACCTGAATGCTCGGGATAGTGCGTTCGGATGGATAGTTCCGACGACGACGGCTCAACGGTTATTTCCACGCGGTCGGCGAAGCTCTTCGCCTGTTCCGTGCTGGCGGCCGATACCCGTATATCGGCGTGAATCGTTACTTCGGCTTGTGCATGCGTGTGCACCGTAACATCGCCCAAGCTGTGCTCCAAGTACACTCGTTCGCCGGCCGTCACCGGGATGGTCTTATCGAAGGTGCGGCTGTATTCTTCGCGCGCGCTTGTCCCCATCGCGAGCGCCAGCCCAACCACCACCACATCAATTTTTCTGATCACGCGTCAATAGCTCCCTAAGCGTCTGTTGTTTTTCCTGGTAGAGATTTGCCAACTCGGTCTGCAGCCGAAGGTTGAATCGGTTCTGATCCAAGTTCGCCCGGGTCTCGGAAATCGCCGAATCGAGCATCACCAGCTTTTCCCTGTAGTTCACCGCAACCGGCGAAGCCGAACTCAACTCCGGCTCCGCAAGCTTCGACAGCTTGTCAATCGACTGCCGATATGCGTTCTCGGTCTTCTCCACTTCCTTGAGCGCCTGCTCTGTCAGGAAATCCCGATTTCCCGCATTCAGCTCAACAGCGCTACTCTCTGGCGACGCGGGCCCGGTCGCGCGCCCCCACGGCCGCATCACAGCCAACCCCACGACACCGATCAACACTACGGCCGCAATGGCCCACGTCCTCCATTCCTTCCACCAGATGGGCTTCGGCTTTGGCTCGGCGTCAATCGATTCCCGAATGCGCCTCCACAACTCCGGGCTTTCCCACTCTTCATGCAATTCCTTGGCAGCCGCTGAAATCTCCGTCCAGAGCCGGTATTCCCGCCTGCACGCCGCGCAACCTTTCAAATGCTCGCGCGCCTCCGCCATCAACTCCGGCGTGCTCAGCGCCCGATCCAGATCGCCACACTCGAATCTCATGCGCTCTTCCCCATCAAGCTGCGCTTCAACTCCCGCTTCGCCTCGAACAGCCAGCTCCGCGACGTGCCTTCCGGTACCTGCAAAACAGCGGCAATCTCGGAATGCCTCAAACCTTCTACTTCAAACAGCAGAAACACGATGCGCTGCCGTTCGTTCAATCGTTCCAACGCCCGCTCCAACGCCAACTTCAACGGCAACTTGCTCTCGCTTGCTGCTTCCGTCTTCACCGGCTGCTCTGCCTGCCTTTGCCGCTTCCTCAGCACGTCGTAACAGCAGTTAATCAGAATCCGGCACATCCAGGTCGACAGCGACGACTCGCCCGCGAAGCCGTCCATCGCCCGGTACACTTTCAGGAATGCGTCGTGCACCGCGTCCTCGGCGTCCGCCCGGCTGCCCACCAGATGAAACGCGATACTTTTCAAACGTGCCGCGTGCAGCTCATAAAGAAGCTCATAGGCGCGCCGATTCCCGCGCTTGCAGCCCTCCATGAGTTCCGCGTCGGTTGGATGTTCTGACAGCTTAGCCGTGAATGGGAGCGGCAATCCTATCTCTCACACCGCGATTTCCTTTTCGCGCTTTTGACGGTGCTAACCAGCAAAACGTTGGACGCTGCCAAGAAAGTTCCGTACTTTGCCGCGGACCGGCGGCCGCTTTCTACTTCTTCTTGCCCGAATTCTTGTTGAGCAAGCTCAGATTCATCGCGGGCTTATCGTAGTTCCCGGTGATCTTAAACGGGACGACCTTATCGCCGTGCTTGCGCTTGAAGAAGGGTGATAAGGCTTTCACCAACACCGACTTGACGCCCGTCGTGGCGTCCCCCGGCTGGCCCGTGGTGACAAGGACTCCTTGCAGATCGACATCATAATTGACGAGATTATATGTCCCTTCCATGTTGGCCTTCGCCCCCGGAACGGTAAAAGTCAGGTGCGAAAGCTTGGCCACTCCGTTGGTCACAATCGCTTGTCCCTTTAAATCCGAAAGCACCGTCTCCGCTTTCTCCGGCTCTTTGTCGTGCTTCTCGGCGCTTTCGCTTAGCCGCGAAACATCTGCTTCCGTCTCTTTGTCCGTGAACTTGCCTGCTCCGACTCCGAACTCGCCCTGGAGCCTCATCCGCTCGATCAGTTGTGCGTTCCCCGGCGGAATGTCCACGTGCCCGCGGAAGGTCACGCGCCCCGTCATAGGCGGAAGCTTAGCCGAAATGAACAGGTCCAGCAGGTCTTCTATCCGGCCGCTGGTTTCGGCCATATCGAACGAAACGAGCTTACCGGATTGCCCCTCTTGGCCCGCGACGGAGCCTTTGAAGACCACCGTTGTGTTGTCGAAGTGTCCCGTCAAACTCTTCACGTAAGTGTCGCCTTTAATCCCATCTACAACAGCCTGAAATCCGGTCGTCAACTCCCGGGTGTGGCTCGTGTCCCTGACTTTGAAATCAGGAATATCGGCGCTACCGGATACGTTTACGCGCCGCAGCGTGCCTTCGAAGCTGCCCGCCGAATGCAGCGTCCCGGAAATGCCCCCGAACGCCGCCAGGTTCGCATTGTCGAAGTTGTAGGCGCCGTGAAGCGGCGTGTTTCCCGGGTCTTGCGGATTCCAGGTTCCGAAAACGCCGGTCGACCGGATCTTCCCGGGCGGCGTCTCATTGGAAATGATTGTGCGATAAAACATCGGCTCGTTATTGCCCAAGCCGTCAAGCCGCAGTTTGTCGATGGTGAGCGTGAATGGCTTTTTCGTAGGGTCTTTCGAAAGGAACTTCAAGACCGCGCCGTCCGCGATAGTGCGGTCGATTACTACAGACGCGCCAGCCTTGCCGTTGGAAGTCAGTGGCATCACCGGACTAGGCTGGCCGGGTTCGCTCGGAGGCACTGTCACATTCATGTCAAAAATTCGCACGAGCGTCAGCTTGTGCTGAAGCGTAAGTATGCGCGGCCAACTGCTCGTCATCACTAATCGCCGCACCGTGATGAGCGGCGTCTTCTCTTTGTGCAGACGATGCAGGAATTGAATGTCTTCGGCCACGCATCCTGGTGGGAAGTACGTCCGGTAGAACCGGCCGATAGTCACCGACCTCGCCGACCTCTCTTGCAGTACGTCAGTTAGGTCTTGTTTGGTGAATGGCCAATTGAGCGCCAGAACGATGCACTCCACCACGAAGAGCGCCGCCACGGCCGCAGTCAATGCCAGCAACCAATGGCTCCGCGCGAAATGTTTGAACCCTAAGCTCTTATGTGTGACTAGCTCTTCGATTTCAGCAATCTGCGGCATCGCCCGATTCCCGCTCCTAGCTGTTATTTCTCCCACTTAGAGGACCAGCGCCGCTAAAGAAATGTTTCTAGTTGCCCGGTTGCTTCTGGTCCCTCCAGTTTTTGTTACGTTTCTTCGCCTGTAACATCTCCACAAGAAGCAAGGAGTTCTGAAGCCCACGTATGGCGATCACCAATCTAAGCGGCTCCTCAGTCGTGGTCCCACCCTCCCAGGGCGCGACCACCAGCAAAACGAGCGCCATGGCAATGGTGACCACGCTCTTCTTCATGTGGGGTTTTGTCACTTGCCTGAATGACATTCTCATCCCGCACCTCAAGGCAATCTTCGACCTTAACTACGCGGCCGTCATGTTCGTGCAGTTCGCCTTCTTCTCCGGGTATTTCGTCTTCGCCTTTCCTGCCGGCAAGATTGTCGAATGGATCGGTTATAAGTCCACCATGGTGGCCGGTCTTCTCACCATGGCGGTCGGCGCTGTGCTGTTTGTTCCCGCGGCAAGCGTTCCGGCGTTCTCGTTTTTTCTGGCAGCGCTAGTCATCGTCGCCGCCGGCATGACCGCCTTACAGGTTTCCGCCAATCCGTATGTGTCTATTCTGGGAGCGCCCCAGACCGCGTCGAGCCGCCTCAACCTGACACAGGCTTTCAACTCGCTCGGCACCTTCGTCGCGCCTCTATTCGGCTCTTTCCTCATCCTGCGCAGTGCTCCGAACGCTGCCTCTGAGATCCATCGGATGTCGGCCACAGCACTACACGCCTATCGTCTCGAAGAAGCCTCCTCGGTGAAATTTCCCTATCTCCTCATTGCAGGCGTCCTGATCGCGCTCGCAATCGTCATAGCGCTCTTCAAACTTCCTGTCATCTCCACCGCGCCCGATTCCGCCGCTCAAAAAGACCCGAATACACGAACCGTCATTAGCCTTTGGAAGCAGCGCCATCTAATGCTTGGCGTGCTCGGCATTTTCCTTTATGTGGGCGCCGAAGTCTCAATCGGTAGCTTCCTGGTGAATTACTTCAGCCAGCCGGAAATTGGAAATATCCCTGAAAAAGCAGCAGCCTTTTACGTCTCTTTCTATTGGGGATTCGCCATGTGCGGCCGCTTTATCGGGTCGGCCGTGCTGCAGAAACTTCGCGCCGGAACTGTCCTCGGAGCAGTCGCTCTGGCTGCCTGTGCGCTCGTGGTGCTTTCCATGCTTACGTTCGGCTCTGTAGCCATGTGGACCATCATCCTGGTTGGGCTCTTTAACTCCGTCATGTTTCCCAGCATCTTCACGCTCGGAATCGCTGGCCTTGGATCGCGCACCGGCGAAGGCTCCGGCCTTCTTGTGGCGGCTATTGTCGGCGGCGCCATCCTTCCGGTAATTCAGGGGACTTTAGCGGATAATCCCGCCATCGGTATCCACCACGCGTTCGTTCTCCCTGTCCTCTGCTATCTGTACATCGCGTTTTACGGGTTCAAAGGTTCCAAGCCGGCGGCTCCATCGGCTCGACTTGCCGAGCTGTAAACTCCACGCTCGTGAGAAACTGGTAACTTGCGGGTCGTATCCGACGGAATCTATTATTCTTGCGGCTTAGCCTTGGCCGGAGTAGCGTTGTCTTATTTGGTCAACCCCTGGTCCGGCGTTCCGCTCTATATTCTGGCCGTATACTGCCTCTACTTCTTCCGCGATCCCGATCGCGTCGCCCCATCGCCCGACGTCATGGTGGCTCCAGCCGACGGCAAAGTCGTTGCTGTTTGCGCCCTCCCTTCCGGCGAAACGCGCATTAGCATCTTCCTGAACATCTTCAATGTCCACGTGAATCGTACGCCCATTCCCGGCAAGATCACGGAGGTCGTCTATAGCAAGGGCAAGTTTCTGGTCGCAAGTCAGGAAGCTGCTTCTGCTGAAAACGAGCAAAATACTTTAATTGTTGAAGGCCGCGGAACGCGAGTCGTTTGCCGCCAGATTGCGGGCCTGATTGCTCGCCGAATCGTCTGCTACAAGCACGCAGGCGACGTTCTCGCGCCCGCCGAGCGAATCGGCTACATAAAATTCGGCTCCCGGGTAGACGTCCTCTTCGGTCCGGAATGGACCACCCAGGTCAAGACCGGCGACAAGGTCTCCGCCGGCGCCAGTATTCTCGCCACGCCGCGCTCGCCCCAGGAGGCGGTCTGACCCTTCAGGAACGCATTATGGGTCCGCAATCGCCCGGCAAACCGCCACGTCGCGCAGCCTATGCTTTACCAACCCTCTTCACCAGCGGCAACATCTTCCTCGGCTTCGTTGCCATTGTACAAGCCTTCGAAGGCGCCTTACAGGTCGGCGCTGGCGATTACAATTCGAATTCGCATTTCAGCCTTGCCGCCAAGGCTCTCGGCTGGGCCGTCTTTCTAGACGGATTGGACGGGCGCATCGCTCGCATGACGAATACGACGAGCGACTTCGGCCGGGAGCTGGATTCTCTCGCCGATGTCATCACCTTCGGCATCGCGCCCGCCGTTCTGGCCTTCGTCTGGGGCGTGTTATTCACGGTCGGCCGCAGCGATCTGCAAAGCAATCTCTCTCGCGCCGGCTATCTCGTCGCATTTTTCTATCTGCTCTGCGGCGCCGTTAGGCTTGCGCGTTTCAACGTGCAGGCAAGCCCTCCCCCGAAAAGTCAGGGCCGAGCCGACCGCAAGTATTTCGTCGGCATGCCCATTCCCGCCGGCGCGGGGTTCATTGCCGCGGTCGTGTTCATGGACGATTCGCCCGTGCGTTCCTTCAGCGGCTCCGTGGCTTGGCTCGTTGCGGTTGGAATTGTTGGCGCCCTGATGGTTAGCACGTGGCGCTATCCAAGCTTTAAACAGGTGGCCGTCTCAAAGCCGCATACGCCTCTCATCGTTTTGATCATCGGAGGAATCGCCTTTCTTATCTGGGAGTGGCCGCAGCCTGTGCTTCTCGCCGCCGCCTCCGCTTACGTCGTATCGGGAATCGCGATACGAATTGTGGCGTTCGTGCGCAGGCATAAGAAATCCCGATCCCCTGCCGTCGCAGTGGAGCACTCCGTTGGCTAAACCTTCTCCCGCCCCGAATTCCCGCGGCGTTTCTATCGTAGGCGCTGATACCCTCCTCGGACGCGAGGTGCGAGAAGTGCTCTCGGATCGAAAAACTGGGACGGTGATAACGGCTTATGCTTCGAGCGGGGAAGGCAGCTTCGCCGAACAAGAGGGCGAAGCGGTTTATCTCGATGCTCTGGACGCTTCTTCGCTGAAAGGTCAGTCTGCCTTGATCGTCGCTGGCTCGCCGGACGGCGCGATGAAGGCGTACAACCTGGTGAAAGCGGCGGATGGCCGGCTTCCGCTCATCGATTGCACCTCGAACCTCGAGATGCAACCGGAAGCGCGCATCGTCTCGCCTCTGCTCAACCCCGAGGAGTCCCACCCCGGCTGGCTTTTCGTCATTGCCCATCCTGCCGCGGCCGCGCTCGCGCTGGTTCTTATTCGGCTGGCCCGCTTCAAGACCGTTCAGAAAGCCGTAGTGAATATCTTCGAGCCCGCGAGCGAGCGCGGCAAGCGCGGCGCCTCTGAGCTTCATCAGCAGATCACCGCCCTGCTCGCGTTTAAGGCGCTCGAAAAGAAAATATTCGACGCGCAGTTGGGCTTCAACATGCTTCCCCAATACGGGGAAAAAGCTCCTGAAAAGCTCCTCGCCATTGAGCAGCGCATTGAACGCCATACCGCCACTCTGCTAAGTCGATATGCAGCCGCCGCGCCGCCCATGCCGTCCCTGCGGCTTATCCAATCTCCCGTATTTCACGGCTACGGCCTTTCGCTTTGGGTGGCTTTCGATGGCGAGGTTACCGCGAATGAGGTTGGAGAGGCTCTCGCATCCGCTCAGATTGAAGTGCGCGGCCAGGATCAGGAAGCGCCCGATAACGTCGCTGTCGCAAGCCAGAGCGGATTGCTCGCCGGAGACATTCGCCAGGACTCCAACAATCGGCGCGCGGTCTGGCTCTGGGTCGTTGGAGACAACTTGCGCCTGCGGGCAGACGCGGCGGCTGATCTGATTACAGGACTGGACCCAAAATCTCAGTGAGCAAGAAACTTCGCGTTCTCCCGGCCCTCGGCGTGGTTTCCCTTGTTCTCTCCTGCTGCGGATATCACGTGAGCGGCCGCGCCGACTTGGTGCCCAAAAGCATTCAAACCATCTATATCCCTTCATTCACAACCTTCACGACCCGTTATAAATTGGTGGATGTCCTACCGAAACAAATGGGCCGCGAGTTCCTTGCCCGCACCCGCTTTCGGATCGTTAACGATCCAAACCAGGCGGACGCTCTCTTGAGAGGCAGCGTCAACACGGTCACGGCCTTCCCGACGGTGTTCGATCCAACTTCCGGCAAAGCCACCAGCGTTCAGGTCACGGTTTCGCTCACCATTAACCTGATCGAACAAAAAACCGGAAAGGTTCTCTACTCTCGCCCGAATATGATCGCGCGGCAGAGTTATGAAATCCCGGTCGATCCGCATCAATTTTTCGATGAAAGCGATCCCGCCTTCGATCGCCTGAGCCGCGATATCGCGCGCGACATCGTAAGCGCGGTTGTCGAAAACTTTTAACCCGTTCCATGACTCTCACCCCTGAGCAGTTCATCGCGCGGATCGCTAAACAGCCTCCAGCGCCGGCGTACCTGTTCCTCGGACAGGAAGCCTATCAACGGCGGCTCTGTAAAAATGCGCTGCTCGATCGCATATCGCCCGGCGACCTCCGCATCGATGGCTTTACACACACGGATCTGGAGAACGCCACGGTGTCGGAAGTTTTCGACGATGCCCGCTCACTCTCCCTGTTCGCCACAGATCGCGTTATCTGGGTCTCTAGCGCGGAGCTCGCCCTACCGAGACGGCTCGCCGAAGCAGCGGACGCCGGCGATCCCGCCGCGAAACCCGCCAGATTCGAACTTGCCGTCTATCTTGAATCCCCTAGCCCAGGCACTGTATTGGTTTTTGAATGCAGCCGCTATGACTTCGCGGGCGATGATCGGGCCAAGGTTGAGCGCGTGCAGAAGTTCTACGCCGACCTCCCCACCGTCGAGTTCCGGCACTATACTCCCGAATCGAGCCGATTTCTAGCCCAGCAGCTTGTCAAACAGCACGGCCTGAAGTTGGCGGGCGCTGAACTGGCTTTATTGCTGGACGCGGTCGCAGGCGATGCCAGCCGCCTCGTAGCCGAAATCGAGAAACTTTCTCTCTTCGTCGGGCCGGACCGGAGCATAACCTCGGACGATGTCCGGCTCCTGGTTCCGAACGCCTCGCACAGCACCATATTCAACCTGGTGAACGCGCTCGGCCGAGGGGATCGCGCTGCCGCGTTGCAGTCGCTCGACATCTTGTTTCGCGAAGGCGAGTATATGCCTCTCGCCCTCACTTTTTTGAATACGCAATTTCGTCTCGCGCTCGCCGCCAAGGAGGCGCGTGTCACATCGGCCCAGCAGGCACAGACCTTCTTTGCGAGGATAAACGTTCGCATCTGGCGCGAGCGCGCCGAACAGATCGTCTCTACTGCCGCTGTGTTCACGCAGGATCGTCTTGCGGCTGCCGTCCGGCTCATCTACCAGACCGACAAGAAGTTCCGGGAAGGCTACAAAGACGACCGGCTTGTGATGGAGGGGCTGGTGCTCGCCCTTACCGCAGCCTCGGCTTCAAATGTCTAAATCGTCGACGATCTTCTTCTCGATCTTGCCTTTGCCCTGCTCGTCCTTCTTGAACTTAAGAGTCTGATCGTTTGCTCCGAACTCGAATCGGATGGATAAATCGGCGGATCCGTCTTCTTGCACGTCCACTTTGTATCTATCCTTCTTCAAGACCGCGAGCGCTCGTTCGATTTCTTCCCGGACCTCTGGCGATCCGCCAACAATGGTATTCGGCATCCAAAGACCTCGTCGCTCGGAATTTTATCGCACTTGGCCGGTGGTTCTTGAGCGCGGGTTCGATAATACCTGTAGCCGATGACGGAAGCGATTCTCTGCAAGATCTGTGGCAAACGCCGGGCTAAACGCGCCTGCCCGGCGGTGCAGGGCGACATTTGTACGATTTGTTGCGGGACTGAACGCGAAGTGTCGCTCTCGTGCCCACTGGAATGCGAATACCTGCAGGAAGCGCACCGGCGCGAGCGGCCCATCCCCATCTCCGACAAGCAACTCGCGAACCAGGATGTTGCCGTGGACGAAGAGTTCCTGCGGAGCCGTGAGGAGCTGGTGTTGTTCTGCATCTACTCGCTGGTGCAAGCGGCCATTCGAACCCCGGGCGCGATCGATGCGGACGCGCTAACCGCGCTAGAGGCGTCTATTCAGACGCATCGAACGCTCGACTCCGGATTGCTGTACGAAACTCGCGCGGAAAATACCGTGGCCGCTGCGATCCAGCGGGCTTTCACCGCATCCCTTGCGGAGTACCAGAAGCTGCGTGTCGAACGAGAGGCCTTGTCGCCGGTGCGAAATTCTGACGTCTTAAAGGTTCTTGTGTTCTTGCACAGATTGGGTCAGCAGAATTCAAACGGACGGCCGCGCGGGCGCATGTACCTGGATCTATTGCGGCACATGACGCCCGAGCAGCGCGTCGAAGAGCGCGCCCCGAGCATCATAATCTGAGGAGCAGTTGGGTTTGACAACATTGAAGGCCAGGCTCATTGCCCAGCGGGAACTCGCGCCGGAGGTGCACCACTTCGAGTTCGAGGTGCCGGGCGTACAGACCTTTCATTTCACTCCTGGCCAGTTCGTCTCCGTCGTCGAACGGGATCATGGCAAGGAGATTACGCGCGCTTATTCCATCGCCTCGCCGCGCGATGGCAATCGCTTCGAATTGTGCCTGAACCGCGTTCAGGACGGAATTGTTTCTCCTTACCTTTTTACGTTGAAGCCGGGCGATGAAGTGGAAATGGGCGAGCCTCTGGGATACTTCACGCTCCGCCATCCTGGACGTCGAGCGGTCTTCATCGCGACGGGCACCGGCATCGCGCCCTTCCGGTCCATGCTGCTGGACTATCTGCCCAAGACTCAGCCCCACATCACGCTGCTGTTCGGTGTTCGCTACGAACGGGGTTTGCTCTATCGCGAGCAGTTCGAGGAACTGCAGCGGAAGTACGCGAGCTTCCGTTTCCTGCCCACCGTCACTCGTCCTACCGGCGGTTGGGAAGGGTTGACCGGCCGCGTGCAGGCGCACTTGGACGAAGCGCTTGCCATGAAGAGCTATGAAGACCAGAGCACGATTGACGTTTACGTCTGCGGGTTGAGAGAAATGGTCGACGACCTGCGCGCGGAACTCAAGCGCCGGGGCTTCGATCGCAAGCAGATTATCTACGAAAAGTACGATTAAGTTGTAAGCTTAGACCACAATGCGCGTGATTTGCGTCTGCGGATAAATCTCTTTGCTCTGCTCCAGATTCGCCAGCGTGATCCCAGGCAACTTGGAGGAGGCGGTTCCCGCCGCGACGCCCCATCGTAACGCCTCGGAGAACGGCTGCTGGCGGTCCAGCGCCCACACGATAGCTGCCGACATCGCGTCACCGGCTCCGATAGGGCAGAGCGCTTCAACGGCGGGCGGGATCACTTCGAGAATGCCTTCAGTGGACGTTGCGGCGATCACGCCCCGGCTTCCCAACGACAGCACGACCGAAGCCGGTCCCATGGCTTTGATTCGCTGAACGGCTTCAATCAATTGCGACCGCGTGATCAGAGCGGTGTTCAACAGCCGCTCAGCTTCCGACTGGTTTGGCTTGACAATCGTCGGCTTGGCTTCGAGCCCGTACAACAGCGCGTCCCCGTCGGTATCGAGCAGGGTTTCCACTTTGTGCTTTGCCGCTAGCTCGATCAGCTTTGTATATAAACGCGCATCGACATTCGGCGGCAGGCTTCCGCACAGCAATGCCCAGGAACAATTCGGCAGCAGCTTCTCGACGGCCTTGATGATGCGTCCCTGCTCCAGTTGCGATAACGCCGGACCGCGTTCATTCAGTTTTACCGACAGGCCCTGGCGATCGGAGATGGTCAGGTTCGTGCGAATGCTATTGCGAACCTTTACGATCTCTTTTGTGAATTGGTCGTCCTGGAGATGTTCGTCGAATTTACGCCCTGTCTCTCCTCCTGACGTAGTGACGGCCGTTACCGCCGCGCCAAAGGTTGTCAAGACGCGGGCGGCGTTGATGCCGCGTCCACCTGCGGCTTCCGTTGTGGATTCGATATAGGCCCGGTCCTCGAATACCAGCCGGTCTACCGTGACGATCCGGTCGAGCGCGGGGTTGACGGTCAGCGTGAGGAGGGATTTGCTCATTCCGTACCGGACTTCCAGCGTAGCAGGCGAAGCGAGCGAGGCTCGCAAGCCGGATCAAGGGCGAAATTTGCCAAACGAAATGGCGCAGAAGCGCCTATGCCGAAGGCCGCCGGCGCGGGGACGATCTGGCGCCGAGCATGCCGCCTAACCCCGGTAGCAGGGTTAGAAGGAAGAACAGGAAAGGCAGCCGGACGAGAAGCGTCGTCAGGACATCGTGTTGATTTCCCATGTCTTTGGACAGTTCCGGAAACTGGGCCCAAATCGCCTTGGCCTGCTCCCAGCCTTGAGGAGTGGAAAGCGCGATCGCTGCGATCGTGCAGAGAACGGCGACGATCAGAAAAAACCAAAGTCCAGTCATCCATCCCAGGCGAGCCCCTCCCGCGGGCGTCAGCGGCTCAACGGCTTCGCTTCGATAGATCCGCGCGGCTACGAAGCCCGCCCCGCAAAGCACGAAGGGAAACAAAGGCGCCCACAACAACATCGCCAGAATCCAGGCAAAGAAGGCAAGCGCGGCCACGACCAAGCTAATGAGTACCGCCCGTGAGTTCCGGAACGAGATTCCGGAGGGCCCTGGCCGGACGGGCTTCTCCGGAGGTAGGGCTGGCGCGGGAACGGCTTCCTGAGCCGCCAGGCGCTGAATGTCCTCCTCGTATTGCGGCTTGCCGCATTTGTGGCAAAAGCGGGCGTCGTCTGGAAGAACGGCCCCGCAGGTACAGCGTTGTTGCTCCACGTCTTTAGTTTACGGCGGTCTTATACGAACTAGGGCCGTTTTGCCATTCGAACCCAATCGGCCGTTCAAACCAAACCTGCGATTCGAACCCAATTTGCCATTCGAACCCAATCCGGGGCACGTCCCGCGAATTGGGTTCGTTTTTTCGCAAGCGTCTTAAGATGGCTAAGGAATACGATGGGCAAACCCAACTTGCTCGTAATTTGTCCGCCAGATCACTATGCGTTGAGAAAGCTGGATGCGATCCGAGATTCAGCAGATATTTTCGTCAGCAACGATATCGCAGAGCTCGAACGGCACGCGCCCGAGTCCGATATCGTCTTGTTTTCGGGGCTGACGGGTGCAAGCGTCCCGTTTGAGGAGATTTGGCGGCGCGGACCGAACATCGAGTGGGTGCATTCTTTAGCGACAGGCGTAGAAAAGCTGCTGTTTCCGGAACTGATCGATAGCCCGGTCCCTGTGACAAACGCTCGCGGCGTATTCAAGAGATCTCTGGCGGAGTTCGCCGTCATGGGAATGCTGTATTTTTCGAAGCGCGTTCGGCGGCTGGTGGAAAATCAGCGCGCCCACCGTTGGGATGAATTCGCAGTCGATTGGGTATTCGGCAAGGTGATGGGAGTGGTCGGTTATGGGGAGATCGGCCGGGAATGCGCCGTGCTCGCCAAGGCGTTGGGAGTGAAGATTTTTGCGGCGCGGCGTCAACCGGAACTATCGAAAGCCGATCCGATTCCGGACCGCATTTTTGCTACAAGCGAGCTCAAGGCGATGCTTGAATTGAGTGACGTCGTTCTCCTGGCGGCTCCGCTGACTCCCGAAACCAGGCACATGATCGGAGACGCGGAGTTCGGCGCGATGAAGAGTTCGGCGATTGTGATCAATGTCGGCCGAGGTCCGGTGATCGATGAACAAGCGTTGGTCCGTGCATTGAGGGAAAAGCGCCTGCATGGAGCGGCGCTCGATGTTTTCGAGACAGAGCCTTTGAAGCCGGATCATCCGTTTTGGGAGATGGACAATGTGCTGATTTCGCCGCATTGCACGGATCGAACGCGCAACCCGGATTGGCTCGAGTTGACCATGCAATGCTTCATCGACAATTTCAACCGTTATGTCCGAGGAGAGCCACTGCTGAACGTGGTGGACAAGAAGGCAGGCTATTGATGACCGCTTCAAGTGCGTTCGAACAGGCGATCACATTCGAGGAGATAGCGGCCGCGGCGGAACGGGCGCAAATTCTGGCGCGTGTCACTCCCATCCATACATCTCGACTGTTCGATGAACGCGCCGGTCTGGATGTTTATTTCAAGTGCGAAAACTTCCAGCGCGGCGGCTCTTTCAAGATCCGGGGGGCGACCAACTTCATTGCGCAATTAAGCCCGGAAGAGCGCAGGCGCGGCGTGGTAACCTTTTCTTCCGGAAACCATGCGCAGGCGGTCGCGATTGCGGCCTCGCATTTCGGCGTGAAAGCGACGATAGTGATGCCGTCCGACGCGCCGAAAGCCAAGCTGGAATCGACCAAGCTGTATGGCCCGAAGATCATTTTTTTCGACCGTCTGAGAGAGAATCGCGAAGAACTCGCGCGACGCATAGCGGAACAGACGGGCGCGGTTGTGCTGCCCTCCTACGATCACCCATGGATCGTGGCGGGACAGGGAACCGCGGCGTTGGAGTTGCTCAAGCAGCAGCCGGATCTTGACGCTATTGTGGTTCCCTTAGGCGGGGGCGGGTTGCTTTCTGGAACATTAACCGCGGCGAAGGCGATCCGTCCGGGCGTCCGGGTGTTTGGCATCGAGCCGGAACTGGCGAACGATTGGTGGCTGTCTTTGCAGCGAGGAGAGCGGGTCGAGATATCTCCGCCGGCAACGATCGCGGACGGCCTTCGAACGCCGCTCCCCGGCAACATTACGTTTCCAATTGTGCGGGCGCTGGTGGATCGCGTGATCACGGTTTCCGAGGAGGAGATTAAGGCGACCCTGCGATTCCTGCTGACGCGGGCGAAGATTTTGGTCGAACCTAGCGGGGCCGTCGGCGCAGCCGCCGTGTTGCACAAGAAACTGCCCGCCGAGATCGCGTCCATGGGAGTGATTCTCTCCGGCGGCAACGTCGATTTAGACGTACTAGCCGGTATCTGCATGGAAGCCGACTAGCGTGACGCATCGGAATCCCTGGAAGACAATTTCTTCGCGCAGGGCGTACGAGAATGCCTGGATTCGCGTCCGCGAAGACCAGGTGATTCGGCCCGATGGCGCGCCGGGCATCTACGGTGTTGTGGAGATCAGGCCGTCGGTGGCGATAGTGGCTATTGACGATCTGGACCGGGTATCGCTGGTCGGCCAGTGGCGGTATTCGGTGAACCGCTATTCGTGGGAAGTTCCCAGGGGCGGATCGCATCCGGGGGAAACGGATATGTTGGAAGTAGCGCGGCGGGAGTTGGCGGAAGAGGCCGGCGTGATAGCCGCGCAATGGCGGGAACTCGGTTGTGTGGATGTCTGCAACGGCGTGGCGGACGATGTGCAAACCCTGTTTCTCGCAACCGGACTGGCGGCAACCGACATGTGCCTTGATCCGGAAGAAGAGATCGTGGTCGAATGGCGGCCGTTCGAAGAGGCTGTCGAGATGGCGCTCGACGGACGGATCACCGAGGTGTGCAGTATCGCTGCGATTTTGAAAGTGTCGATGCTGCGGAATGGCGGGAGATAGATGCATCGGGTTCGAGCCGCCCGAATGGCTTTAGGCCGCTTCGCCTGGGCCGTGTTGGCCTACAACCTTGCGGTGGTGCTTTGGGGCGCATACGTGCGCGTTTCCTTTTCCGGCGACGGCTGCGGCGCTCACTGGCCCTTCTGCAACGGCCAGGTAATCCCCCACGGGATGGCGTCGGCCATGGCGATCGAGTTCACCCATCGCTTGATGACCAGCTTCGATTGCGCCGGAGCGATCATTCTCTGCGCGTGGGCGTTCCTGGCCTTTCCGCGGCGACACCCGGCGCGGCTGTTTTCCGTCCTTGCAATCTTGTTCTTGTTGGTGGAAGCGCTTCTGGGGGCCGGCCTTGTGTTGCTTCGTTATGTCGCGCGAGATCAGTCGGCCGGACGAGCGGTGTACCTGTCCGCGCACTTGACCAACACGATGCTGCTGCTGGCGGTCCTCACGATCGCGGCCTGGACGATTCGAAACAATCAAGAACGAATCGCCTGGCGCGGGATTTCCCGGCAATCCTGGTGGATGGCGTCTGTCGTGATTCTGGTGAGTATCACCGGAGCGATTGCGGCCTTGGGCGACACACTGTTTCCCGCTTCGTCGCTTGCGATGGGAATGCAACGAGATTTCTCGAATTCATCGAGCTTGCTCCTTCGGCTGCGGCTGATACACCCGGTGATCGCTATCGGAGGCGCGGCTTACGTCGTTTGGGGCGCGGTGGCATTCCTTCGAAAGGCAGAAGAAGACGGGCGTCGGGCTGCCGGGCGCGTGCTGACATTGGTCCTGATTCAACTGGCAGCCGGCGCCGTAAATCTCACGCTGCTCGCTCCGGTGTGGATGCAGTTGATTCACTTGCTGCTGGCCGATCTGGTTTGGATTGGTGTAGTGCTCATGATCCTGGAGAGTGCTCGAACACGCCCCGCTCATTTCGAGGCGGCTGAACTCTGCCGCTCGACATTCGAGAGATCGTAAAGGCCGTCCGGACTTACGTTGACGGTAGCGCTTATCTTATCGCCGACATGAAGCCGGTTTAGGTCGATTCCCGATTGGACTGGGTACTCCATTGTCATCGCTTCCATAAAGTGGGGAATCGCGGCTGCGTCGACGGTTACGGTGCGATCTTTGAAGTTTACCGCGACGATCAGGCCGGTCAGCGGGTAATGATGCCGCGGTTTGGCGCTCTCCGGTTTGCGAAGGCACGAGGTCAGAGCGGCGGCGAAAAGGACGAGCGTTAGAGTTCGATGCACAAAGTTTCTAATGACAGGGTATACGTGGAGCTTCGGAATACGGGTATAATGCGGATCAACTCTGCTGGAGGAGAGGACGAAATGGCGACGATTGTGCCTGAACTACCGAGCGAACAGCGTGAAAGCTTCGGCAGCGACCTGGCGGGCATGGGCAGCTTCTTTATCGACCCGGCCGGGGCGGCGAAATACATACGGACGAAATGGTTCTGGCTGGGGCCTCTGATCGTGGTGGGGCTGGTTTCATTCGTGCTCTACTACTTGACGCTGCCGATGATTCAGCACGTGCTCGAAATTACTCCGGCGCCCGCCAATACCCCTCCGGAGCAGTATCAGAGAGGCATGGAGATCGGGATGATGATTCAGCGAGTCATTGCATTCGTCATGCCGTTGTTTCTCGCCATCTTGTGGTCGGTGAGCGCGCTCATCATGTTCGCGATGTGTTCGGCGCTCGGCGTGAATGCAAGGTTTGCTTGGCTGCTGAACCTCTTGGCGGGATGTTCCGTGATCCAGCTGCTCGGCGGCATTGCGGGATTCATCATCTTGAAGGTGAAGGGAGAGGTGTCCACGATGGCGGAATTGCGTCCGGCGCTCGGCCTTGATATCTTCATGCCGGAAGGCGCTAATAAATACGCGGTCGCGCTGGTAGGGTATTTCTCCGTTTTCGAAATCTGGTGGATCATCATGATGGTGCTTGTTTTCAGCGCGGCCTTCCGAGTGAGTAAAGGCAAAGCCTTCGCGATCGTTTCGCCCCTCATCATCCTGAGCATTCTCTTCCGACTGGTGGGCGCCGCTTTCCAACGCTGAATTGAAGTCTGGGCGTGGAGTATGCGGTGGCCCGTCGCGTTTTACAATGGGAGCGTCACAAGGGACAAGGAGGATAGGTGGAAAATTTTAGCGTCCCGGCGTTGTTGATCTTCAATAGCCCGACCGACATCCTGGTGGTTCTTCTTGTGTTCCTGGTCCTCTTCGGCGGAAAGAAGATTCCGGAATTAGCCAAGGGGCTTGGGCAGGGAATCCGCAACTTCAAAGGGGCGGTGAAGAGCGATGAAGAAGCTGCGGAAACAAAGGAAGAGAGCAAACAGGTTAAGTAATGGCGGACCGCATGACCGGCCGCATAAAACGAAAAACCCCGCCTCGCGCGGGGTTTCGCAAAGAGTTTGGAAAGCGGGTTACTTAGCGGTCTTTTTGGGCGGAACAATCGCGTCCTTGACAGATTTTGCAACGCGAAATTTCACGACCTTCTTGGCGGGAATCTTGATGGCTTCGCCGGTTGCCGGATTGCGGCCCACGCGCGCTTTGCGCTCAGCCCGAACCAGGCGGCCGATGCCCGGCAGGATAAAGACCCCGTTTTTCTTCGTTTCACGAACCGCAAGTTCGGCGAGCGAATCCATGAACTGTCTGGCTACTTTGTTGTTGACTCCCGTGGTCTCCGCCAGTTCTCTGACGATCGCGGTCTGAGTCATGCGCTTCATCTCAGCAGGCATCTAAATCTCCCTTAGGTGAATTGGATCGGAAAGAGGCTTCCTCCGCTTGTAAACATCGGGCTTGAGGCGCAAAACAAAACGGTGCGGAAATGTTTCAACTCTTTCTTGGTCAACTTGATGATAAGGGAGTGCAACCCCGTTGTAAAGCGGAAACAGCAGAAAACCGGGCTTTTTGCGTCTTTTTTCCACATTTCACGCCGTCCGACCCGCATGGAATGGGCTTTCCACGGCAGAGGGGGCGTGAAATTGGGCGGTTCCGGCGTTTTCCGTTTGTGAAATGAAGCTGCGGCCCTAATCTCAAGCAGCCTAACGGACGATGGAGAATATGTGAGCACAGCGGGCCCGCGTGAGCGGGAAAGAACGGCAACGGGCGCCGGCCTGGGTCTGAGGCGCGGCCCCTGGGCGCTCGCATGGTTGTGGCTCTTCTGGTTCGCCGCATCGCTGCTTTTGTATTGGCCGGGGCTGCGGGCCGGTTACTTTTCCGACGACCTTCTGTTCTTCTATTACTCGCCGCCCCGCCACCTTTGGGATTACTTCGCCCAGCGAGGCGCGGCGGCCCAGGCGTATCGGCCTTTGGAGGCCATCATCTTGTCGCTGATCCAGCAGAAGTTCCGGTTCGAGACGCTCCCGATTCATCTGTTATCGCTGAGCGCGCATGCCGGTCTTTGCTGCATCGTATGGACCGCAGCCCGTAAGTTGGAGTTCAGACCTATCGAAAGATGGTTCGCGTGTATCCTCATGCTGGTAGCGCAAGTGGGTGTGCCGGCGCTTCTGGGCAACGACACTCTTTCGCAAAGCGCGAGTGCGTTCCTGGGGTCTCTTTCCGCTTTGTTCTTGGCAGCGATCTGGTGGAGGGAAAGAGAACGGGACCCGGCGGGCGGGTCCGGCAAATGGCTCATCGCAAGCGTCGCGGCATATACGGGCTCTCTCTTCTTCAAAGAGACGGGGCTGGGATTCGCCCTGGTAGCGGCGCTCTTGATAGGCGCCATCGCGTTCAAGGATCGGCCCTGGAAAGTGGGGTTGACGAGAGCCGCCCTGCTGGCGCTTCCCTACGGGGCCGCGACCCTTGCCTATCTTGCTGCGCGCCTTCACGCCGGGGGAGCCGTTTCGCATTCCGGCAGCTATCAGATCCGAGTAGGATTGAATGTTATTCGAAATATTCTGGAATTCACGTTGGCGGCGTTCGGTCCCATGTCAACGGTTGATGGGGCGGTTGCCTTGGCTATGCATCGCATTCCAGAGTTGATGGTTGACGTTCTGGGATGTCTCTTGATTTTGGCAGTTATGGCCGCCGGAATTCTTGTTCCGAACAAAGGGAAACTGGCCGTTTGGCTCACGGCATTGGCCCTCGCATCGCTATTTCCAGCCTATCTGCTTACCCATGTCAGCGAACTGTACCTGTATAATGCCGTTCCGTTCCTCGCTCTCGTTATGGGAATGGCCTTCGGCGGCCTTTGGTATCGTACGCGGTGGTTGAAGGCGGCGAGCGGTGTCTGTGCGGCATTGCTGGTATGCGGACAGATATATGCCGTGCGAGAGAAAGCAGGTCTGATGGCGCTCAACGGAATACGCGCAGGTGAAATCTACTCTGATATCGATCGTATTCTGCCGGCTTTGCGGCCATACACCCGGATCTTCTTAGTGAACTCTTCTGATCGCAACCCCGAGTATTCCGTTTTTCTCCTGAAAGGATTCGACGTGGTAGATCTCGGAAACCTGCGAATCGGCCCTATTCTAGGCCGTCCGGATGTACGTGTCGAATTGATAGAGGAGCCTCAGGTAGAAAAAATGGAGGGCCGGGAGGACGCCGTCTTCTTCTCCCAGAACTCAAGAGGCGGACTTCAGCCATACCGGTTGGCGGCTGGCGGGCCGCCGCGGAGCCGTTGACTATCATAAAGGCGTAAGGGGCACTCGAAAGCGACGATGCCCCGCCATTGAGAAATGCCCGGGTGGCGAAACTGGCAGACGCAAAGGACTTAAAATCCTTTTCGCCGCAAGGCGAGTGCGGGTTCAAGTCCCGCCCCGGGCACCATTCTTGCGAAGGCCAATTCTCGACCTTCCCGCTCGGGGAAGAACCAAACCTGGGTTTTGGCCGGTCGGACACTTTCGGTTAAGAAGAGCAGGCCATGAATTCGTTTGCAGGCGCGGCACGAGCGGCACCCTTGCCGATTCCTGTATACCGGTTCAAGAGAAAAGTGCTTTGCTCGAGATGCGTCCACTGATGGGCTCGTTCCCCAGTCGCGCTTCACTCTCATGATTCACATCTTGGGTCGCGGTGGGTCGATACTCAAGCGGGGAGAAATCTCGCTCCGTCCGACGTGGCGCCGTATTGTTTCTGGCGCGGATACCGGCATTTGCCCTTGGATATTGGGTTGAAGGAGTATTTGATCTCTCCACTGCTTCCGTTATTTCCCTGCGGAGCTCGTCATTCAACTTCAACGGATTCATAACTGAGCGATGCAGCAGTGCGACGGGCCGCCACATCGGAGTTCACCCAGGGGAGCGAGCCAAACCTCCGATTGCTATACTGCGGACAGATAAACGCAGCCCGCCGAAAGCGGCGGGCTTTTTTATCAGCGCATGCTTGCTTCGGCGCACCCCCGGAACTAGACAACTCCGGCCGCCGAACTTGATTCCATAGCAGTTATGACCGAGACTCTCGATTTTGACAAACAGGGCGGATTAATCACCGCGGTGGTTCAGGACGCAGCCACGCATCGCGTGTTGATGGTCGGATATATGAACCGCGAAGCGCTGCAACGGACCCTCGCCACCGGGCACGTTACCTTCTACAGCCGGTCGCGCGGGGAGTTATGGACGAAGGGCGGAAGTTCCGGGCACTACCTGAATCTCCGATCCATCTCGACCGATTGCGATGGGGATGCGCTGCTTGTGGAAGCGGACCCAGCGGGCCCCGGAGTGTGTCATGACGGCTATTACAGTTGCTTCTACAGAACGCTCGAAGGCGGCGAGTGGGTGGAAAACGAAGCGCGAGCCTACGATCCGGGCGCCGTTTACGGGGGCCGAGACGCAAAGGCGAAGCTGTGACGTTGAAACTTGGCATTCCGAAGGGTAGCTTGGAGAGCGCCACTATCGATCTGTTCCGGCGCGCCGGATTCAACATCGTTACCAGCAGCCGTAGCTATTTCCCTTCCATCGACGATCCGGAGATCGAGTGCATGCTGATCCGGGCGCAGGAGATGGCGCGATATGTGGAAGACGGCGTGCTGGACGCGGGACTGACCGGCCGCGATTGGGTAGAAGAGAACGAAGCGCAGGTGGAGACAGTCGCGGACCTGGTGTATGCGAAGCAGAGTTTCGGCAAGGTGCGCTGGGTTTTGGCTGCACCGGAAACTTCTCCGTATCGAAGCGTGGAAGACCTGCGCGGCAAGATCATCGCGACGGAACTGGTCTGCACAACCAAGCGATACCTGGCGAGCAAGGGCGTCCATGCGAAAGTCGAATTCAGCTGGGGCGCGACGGAAGTGAAGCCACCCGAGCTGGCTGACGCGATTGTCGAAGTGACGGAGACTGGTTCGTCCCTTAGGGCGAATAAGCTTCGAATCCTGGACACGGTTCTTGAGTCGAACACGCAATTGATCGCGAATCGCGAGGCGTGGGGGAATGACTGGAAGCGACGCAAGCTGGAAGACATCAAAATGCTTCTAGAGGGCGCGATGAATGCGCTCGGAAAAGTCGGATTGATGCTCAACGTGCTGAAGACCGATCTTCCGGCGATACTCAGCGCGCTACCGGCGCTGAAGAATCCAACGGTGTCGCAGCTAAGCGACGATGCCTGGGTGGCGGTGAATACGATTCTCGAAGAGACCACGGTACGCAACATCATCCCCCGATTGAAGGAAGCGGGCGCGCAGGGGATTGTCGAGTATCCGCTGACGAAGATCGTTATGTAGCTATGATCAAGATCCTCAATGCCAGCGAAGCAGAGCGCGCCGCAACTTCGCGCGCCCGCGATTGCTCCCGATGTGACAATGTTGTAAAGCCCATCATCGAATCGATTCGGCGGGACGGAGACATGGCCCTGCTGCGATACGCGCGGGAACTCGATGGGCTGGGCGCACAGGCGATCCGCGTGAGCGAACAGGAACTCGCGGACGCCGACACGCGGTTGTGCGCGAACATCCGCCAGGCGATGCAGATTGCGATCCGGAATATTCGCCAGTTCGCCGAAGCGCAATTGCCTGGCGAGCGATTCGAAGAGTTCTCGCCGGGCCGCAAGCTGGGTTGGATTGTTCGGCCGCTCGACGCAGTGGGCTGCTATGTACCTTCCGGGAGGTATCCGCTGCCTTCTACGCTGCTGATGACGGCGGTGCTCGCGCAGGCTGCCGGTGTATCCCGCATCTGCATCTGCTCACCACGTCCCTCTCCGGAGATGCTGGCCTGCGCGCGCATGCTCGGATTAAAGGAGGTCTATCGGGTGGGCGGCGCGCAAGCTATTGCGGCCATGGCGATGGGAACAGAGTCGATCGCCCGTGTGGACCGTATCGTCGGCCCAGGCAATCAATATGTCGCGGCCGCAAAGAAATTGCTGATCGGCGAAGTGGGAATCGATTTCGCGGCAGGACCCACGGAGATTTTGATTCTGGCTTTGAGTGGCGACGCGCGCGTCATCGCGGCCGACATGCTGGCGCAGGCCGAGCACGATACGACAGCGTGCGCGATGCTGGTGACGACGTCGCGGCCGCTGGCGAAGGAAGTTCAAGAAGAGATCAATCGTCAACTGCAAACTCTGCCCACATTGGAAGTGGCGCGAGAAGCCATTTGCGGCGCAAGTTTCATTGCCTTGGTAGAGGACAGCGAGCAGGCCCTGGCGCTTACCAATGCGATCGCCCCGGAACACTTGAGCCTGCACGAAACGGCGATGCTTTCCAAGATCAAGAATGCCGGGACGGTATTTCTGGGTCCGCATTCGCCGGAGTCGGCGGGAGACTATGCGGCCGGCCCGAGTCATGTGCTGCCCACGGGTGGAGCGGCGCGGTTGCGCGGCGGTCTGTCGGCTGCGGATTTTGTGAAGGTGATTGCGATTCAACAGTTCACGCTGCCGGCGTTGCAAGAACTCGCGCCGGTTATCACTACCCTCGCAAGAGCGGAGGGTTTAGAGGCGCACGCACGCGCCGTGGAGGTTCGTTCTGTCAATTAAGCCGTTGGCCGACGTAAAGGCCGATACGGAACAGCGGGCGCTGACGCCGCGCGAGGCGGTGCGGAACATGTCGCCGTACCATCCGCCGACGGGCGGCCGGCGCAACAAGCTGCGTCTGGATTTTAACGAAAACACAGTGGGGGCGCCTCCTCATGTGCTCGATTTCATCAAGCGCTTCCTGACAGCCGCGGATCTCAGTATCTATCCGGAGTACGATCACGCGCTCGAAGACCTTTCCAGGCACTTCTCGGTAGACGAAGACGAATTGACGATCGCGAACGGGACGGACGAAGCGGTCCAGTTGATCGCAAACACCTATGTGAACAGCGGCGATCGGGTGCTGTTGCTACGGCCTTCCTATGCGATGTATCGCTTCTATACGCAGTTGGCGGGTGCGAGCATCGAGGAAATCGACTACCGCGCCGGCTCGCTCGAATTCCCGCTCGATGAATTGCTTGAGCAAGTCACGCCGTCTACGCGCGCGCTGTTTATCAGCAATCCGAACAATCCGACCGGGACCGGCGTGAACGCGAACGCGCTCGAACGGATATTGAACAAAGCCGCGAACGCGGCGGTGTTGATCGACGAAGCGTATTACGAGTTCAGCGGGGTCACCGTGCTGCCGTTGATTCGGGAGTATTCGAATCTTTTCGTCAGCCGGACCTTTTCAAAGACATATGGCATGGCGGCTATGCGGTGCGGATGTCTGTTCTCGCAGAGCGCCAACATGTCATATGTACGGAAGGCCCAATCGCCTTACAGCGTGAATTCGCTAGCGGCGATGGCCGCGCGGATTGCCGTCCAGGACCAGCAGTTCGTGGAAGAGTATGTATTGGAAGTACTGGCGGCGCGCGAACTGTTGTACGTCGGGCTCGAGCGGCTGAAGATTTCCTATGTCGAGAGTCAGGCTAATTTCGTGCTGTTCCAGGCGGGCGGACGCGCCATTGAGGTTCGCGACGAGCTGCGTAAGCGGGGCGTACTGGTGCGCGACAGAAGTTACGAGCTGCCGGGCTGTGTGCGCGTGACGGTGGGTACTCGGGATCAAGTGCAGCGGTTTTTGGATGAGTTGGAGCAGATCTGGTAATGGATGGAGCGCGGGCGCACAGAGCGGATGACGCCCATCGCGCGCGATTGGAAAGCTCGCCGCCACAGGTCATCGTCTTCGATATGGACGGCGTGCTGGTGGAAGTGATGGAGTCCTACCGCGAGGCGATCCGTGAAACGGTGCGGCACTTCACGGGCGAGTTGGCGACACACGACGAGATTCAAAATTTCAAGAACGCGGGCGGCTGGAACAACGACTGGCTGCTATCTCAGCGGATGATCGCAGATCGAGGCAAGCGCATTGAGTATGCCGAGGTCGTCGAGTATTTCAACCGGGTCTTTCTCGGAGAGCACGGCGATGGGTTGATCCGTTTTGAAAAGTGGGCGCCGCGCGACGGATTGTTAGAGCGATTAAGCGAACGCGCTTCGCTTGCGATCTTCACAGGGCGCGCGAAATACGAGGCCGATGTAACTCTGGGGCGGTATGCGCAAAACATTTGTTTCGACCCTCTAGTTACCGACGAGTGCGTGGAAAATCCGAAACCGGCGCCCGACGGCCTGCGCCTGATCGAGCGACGATACCCGGAGCGGACAATCTGGTACCTGGGCGATACGGTAGACGACGCGCGCAGCGCTCAAGCCGCGGGTATTCCATTCATCGGGGTATCGAGCCGGCAGAATCCGAGGCATGAGGAGATCGCGCGCACTCTGGAGGAATGCGGCGCGTTTGTCGTGCTTGAGAATGTAAACGAGTTGGAGTCGCTGGTGAGCGCGGCCGCATCGGGCAAATGAGAGAAGCACGTATCGAGCGGAACACCAAGGAGACGCAGATCACGGGCGCCTTGCGCATCGAAGGCGCCGGGAACTATCGGATCCAGACCGGAATTCGCTTTCTCGATCACATGCTGGAGCTGTTTACGAAACACGGGGCATTCGACCTCGAACTTTCGGCGCGCGGCGACCTGGACGTGGATCAGCATCACACGGTGGAAGACGTCGGCATCGTTCTGGGAGATCTGTTTTCGAAAGCGTTAGGAGACCGGCGAGGCATCAACCGCGCGGGATATTTCGTGCAGTCCATGGATGAATCGCTTGCGGTGGTGGCGGTGGATCTGGGCGGCCGTCCGGCGTTGGTATATGAGCAGCAGGTGAACGTTGTGCACGTGGGCGATTTGCAGACGGAACTGCTCGAAGATTTCTTTTCTGGATTCGTCAATCATGCGGGCGCGAATTTACACGCGAAGGTTTTATATGGGCGTTCGAATCACCACAAGATTGAAGCAATTTTCAAGTGCTTTGCGCGCGCGATGCGGTATGCGTGCTCGACGGACGATCGGTTGAAAGATCAATTGCCTTCGACGAAAGGTCTGTTGTGAACGAGGAGTTGCTGTGACCGTGATCGTGGATTACGGCGCTGGCAATCTGCGTTCTGTCGAGAATACGCTGGAACATCTGGGCGCGCGGTACACCGTGACGAACCAGCCGCGAGATGTTATGCGCGCGAGCAAGATCATCTTGCCAGGCGTCGGGCACTTTGGGCAAATGATGAGGGTGATCGACGAGCTCGCGCTGCGCGAACCGCTGAAGGCGCGAATTCTCGAAGGCCTACCGTTTCTTGGAATCTGCGTGGGCCTGCAGTGTTTATTTCAGGCAAGCGAGGAGTCGCCGGGAAGCCGCGGCCTAGGCGTTTTCGGGGGCTCAGTGCGAAAGTTTTCCGGCTCGGCGCGTATTCCGCACATGGGATGGAACTCCCTTGAGAAGAGAAAACCGACGCGTCTGCTGGACGGTCTGGAGGATGGCGCATTCGCCTACTTCGCGCACAGCTACTATGCTCCGTTGGTGGACGACACAGCGGCCGCATGCACCTACATGCATCCATACACTGCGATTATCGAGCGCGGCAATCTGTATGCCGTTCAGTTTCATCCCGAAAAATCAGGGTCGGTCGGCCTGCGTGTGATGAAGAATTTTCTAGAACTGTAATGCTGGCTAAGCGCGTCATTCCATGCCTGGACGTTACGGACGGCCGTGTAGTAAAGGGCGTCAATTTTGTGGGGCTTCGCGATGCGGGCGATCCTGTTGAGTTGGCCGGGCAATATAATGCTCAAGGCGCGGATGAATTGGTTTTTCTAGATATCACCGCGTCGAGCGATGCCAGGGAGATCATGGCCGAGGTGGTGGCGAGAACCGCGCGCAAAGTTTTCATTCCGCTTACGGTTGGAGGCGGCATTCGCGGCGTGGCGGATGCTCGGAGAATAATCCTTGCGGGGGCTGATAAGGTCAGCGTGAACACGGCGGCAGTACATCGGCCGGCGCTGATTCGCGAGCTGAGCGAGGAGTTCGGCGCACAGGCGGTGGTACTGGCGATCGATGCGCGGCGCGTCGGCCCGAACCGCTGGAACGTTTACACGAAGGGCGGCCGCTTCGACGAAGGGGTAAACGCGGTCGAGTGGGCGGCTCGCGGAGAATCGCTCGGCGCGGGAGAGATTCTGTTGACCTCCATGGACACCGATGGGGTGCAAGGAGGGTTCGATTGCGAACTGACGCGGGCGGTGGCGGCGTCGACTTCCGTGCCCGTGATCGCCTCCGGTGGAGCGGGAGCGCCGGAGGACTTCGTGCGGGTGCTGACGGAAGGCTGCGCGGACGCGGCTCTCGCGGCCTCTATTTTTCACTATGGGAAGTACACGGTGGCGGACTTGAAGATCGCCTTGGAGAACGCCCGGGTTCCGGTGAGGCCGGCCGCATGATTATCCCGTGCATCGATTTGATGGACGGCAAAGTTGTTCAATTGAAGCAAGGCCGCGAAAAAATGCTGGAAGGCAAGTCGCCGGATGAAATGGTGGCCCTGTTCGACGGCTTTCCGCATATCCAAGTAATCGATCTTGATGCCGCCATGGGACGCGGATCGAACAGCGCCATAGTGGAGCAATTGACCCGAATGGCGCAGGTGCGCGCGGGCGGCGGGGTGAGGAGCGTGCAGCGGGCGCAGCAATTGGTGCGGGAGGGCGCGATTCGAGTGATAGTCGGCACAGCAGCCTTTTCCGACGACGGGCCGAACATTTCGTTTCTGAAGGCGCTCGCGAAGGAAGTAGGCGCCGGCAGGCTCACGGTGGCGCTCGATAGCCGGAATGGCCGGATTGTCGTGAAGGGATGGCGCGAATCGACTCGGTGGACGGCCCTCGAAGTAATAAGTGAACTGGAGCCGTATTGCTCGGGGTTTCTCTGCACCTATGTTGACAAAGAAGGAATGATGCAGGGCACGGATCTTGGGTGGTTTGAAAGCTTGCGCAGAGCCACCAGGCGCGAGTTGATTGCGGCGGGCGGAATCACAACGCTCGATGACGCAAAGACACTAACCGAGATGAATGTGCATTGCGCAATCGGGATGTCGATCTACACCGGGCGGCTTTCACTGGACGATTTACGCGCTTTGAATCAGGTACAGGCGTGAACGCGTCTAACCAAGGAACTTAAATGGGAACTTAAATGCGAGGACAAGAATGAGATTGAAACGGGTGCGATGGATCGCGGTTTCGGGCGGCGTGCTTATGATCAGCGCCGCAGCGGCCGCCAGGTGGGATCTTTCGGATGCGAAAGGCGTGATTACCGGCGCCGCGGCATTCGACACCTTTCAGAGCGAGAAGCCGGGCACGTTTCGCAAAATAACAGTGGCGGATCTACCGCAGCCTTACGCAACGAAAGGCGTCGGCAATCCTCCGAAGGTTGTAGCCCGTCCCGAGGGAGCGTGGCCACAGGCGCCCGAAGGATTCAAGGTGCAACTTTATGCGGAGCACCTGACGGAGCCTCGCGAGATCAGAAAGGCTCCCAACGGCGATCTGTTCGTCGCGGAGAGCCATGGGAACAAAATCGACGTCTTTCGCGGAATCACGAGCGACGGAAAGCCCGAGCAGGTTTCCACTTACGCGACCGGCTTGCATGATCCATTCGGCATCGCGTTTTATCCGCTAGGCGACAATCCGCAATGGGTTTACATTGCCAATACCAATTCCGTCGTGCGGTTTGCCTACAAGAGTGGAGACCTGAAGGCCAGCGCCGAACCCGAAACGATCATCTCGGAGCTTCCCTCCGGCGGCGGCCACTGGACGCGCGACCTGGCGTTTTCTCCGGACGGGAGCAAGCTGTTCGTGTCCGTCGGGTCGGCGTCGAACGTCGACGACCCGGACACACATCCGGCGGAGCAACATCGCGCCAACATCCTGGAGTACACACCCGATGGGAAATTCGTGAAGGTTTACGCATCGGGGATTCGGAATCCCGTAGGGATCGCCGTGAATCCCATCACCGGCCAGCTCTGGTGCTCGGTGAACGAGCGCGATATGCTCGGCGACAACCTGGTTCCCGACTACATCACGTCTGTTAAGGAGGGCGGGTTCTACGGCTGGCCCTGGTACTACATGGGCGATCACCAGGATCCGCGCCTCGAAGGCAAGCACCCGGAGTTGCGGGGTAAGGTGACGGTTCCCGATGTTCTCTTGCAGCCCCATAACGCATCGCTAGAGATGACCTTCTATGAAGGACGGCAGTTTCCCAAGCAATATCACGGCGACATCTTCGCGGCAGAACATGGGTCCTGGAACAAATCGGTTCGCACCGGTTACGAAGTCATTCGCGTGCCGCTCGAAAATGGGAAGGCGAGCGGGGTCTATGAAGATTTTCTGACCGGATTCGTGGTCTCTAACGATGCAGTCTGGGGACGGCCGGTGGGCGTGGCCGTGGCGCAAGATGGATCGTTGATGGTGACCGATGACGGATCTAAATCGATCTGGCGAGTGGTGTACGGCGGTAGTAAATAGGATCTGCACGACGAGAAAGGCGTGAAGCGCGCATTCTGGACGGCAATAGTTGTGGGCGCATTGGCGTTTCTGTACGCGGAGTCGCCTGCGCCCGGCGCCACGCCCGATGCGCCCGAGCCGGCGTTCGATACCGCGCGGCAGATTGTGGCGTTCCCCACCGATGGACGGCTACAGTCCGTCCGCGTAGCCACCTGGAATATTGAACGCGGGACGCAAATTGCAACAATCGGTTCGGAGCTGGCGAACAATCCCGCCGACCTTTTGCTGTTGCAGGAGGTGGATTGGAACGCGACTCGCTCCGGTGGCGTGGATGTAGCGAAAGTCCTGTCGGATCGTCTTCGCCTAAATCTCTCTTATGCGATCGAATTTGAAGAGCTGAGCCAGGAAAGCGAAGGAAAAGCGTTCATCGGTCAAGCGACGCTGACACGGCTGCCGATCCTCGGCTCGCGCGTTCTGCGGTTTCGCAAGCAGTCCGGCTTCTGGAAACCGCGCGGCTGGATACCGTCCTCGATTCCACTCCTGCAGCGGCGCTTAGGCAGTCGCATCGCTCTGGTAACGGAGCTGCAATTCGCTGGACGCCGCCTAGTGGTTTACAACGTACATTTGGAAAGCCGTAGCATGGGGCCGTTGCAAGCCGAACAGTTGGATGAACTTTTGGCCGATCTGAAAAAGTATCCGCCTGAAACGCCGGCCATCCTAGGCGGCGATTTAAATACGAAATATTTCCCATCGATGTTTCTACACAAGCTGGAGCGCGCTGGATTTCGCAGCGCAACCGGCGAGCAGATTGAACGCACGCATGTGATCGCGATGGCGCTCGATTGGATCTTTGTGCGAAACGCAAGGATCGAACAGGGGAAGGTACGGCACGATTTAGCGGGGTCCGACCACTTTCCGATTTATGCGGAACTGATGGCCAACCGATAGGCAGCGGAACTATTGGCCGCGCCGTAGACCGCGGCCCGGAAACACGTTCGGTTGTAGCTGGCCGCCTTTGACGACCCAAACGCCGTTCACCATAACGTAAGGAATGCCTTCGGAATATTGAGCAGGATTTTCGAAGGTGGCGCGGTCCGTTACGCGGCCGGGATCGAAGACGACGATATCGGCGTCGGAGCCGACTTGCAGGCGGCCTTTCGTCGATAAGTTCAGGCATTGCGCTGGAAGATAACTCATTTTTCGCAGCGCATCCATGAGCGAGAGCGCGTGCTCTTCGCGCACATACTTGCCAAGCACGCGGGCATACGTGCCGGCCGCGCGCGGATGGCCTTTGCCGTGGTCGAGAATGCCGTCGCTTGCAATCATGACTTCCGGGTCCGCCATGGCGATTCGGACAATCTCCTCGGGGATGCTGTGAATGGCCACCATGCCGCCTTCGCGGCGGTAGCGCGCGAAAGACTCGGCGGTGAGGCGTTCGCCGGTAGCAGCCCACTGAAGATCGTGAAAATCGATGCCGCCGTTGCGAGCCTGCCAGCCTTCTGAAAAGATGGCGGAGGCGAGGTCGGTCATGCCGGCGGTGTAGGGATAAGCTTCGGTGGTGAAATCGAGATTGTGCCGCGCAGCGCTATGAATCATTTCGAGCGCGGCCGGAGTTTGGCGCAGCTCCGTGCTGGTGATGTGGACCACATGTAAGGATGCGCCGGCAGAAGCCGCATCGGCCAGGACTTCCTGAAGCGCGTCGATGCCGCCAGGCTCGACGGGACCGGAACTGCGCAGATGGACGTAGATGGTCGTCTTGCGAGCAGCCGCGAGTTGGAAGACCCGGAAAATCTCTTCGCGTGTCGCTGCCGGGACATAGGCAATGCCCATGCCGATGCCGAGAGCGCCTTCATCGAGACCTTCTCTCAGACGAGTGAGAATCGCGGCAAGTTGTCCGGCGTCAGCCGGAGAATGGACGGCCGTATCGCGCGGCAGGAATGTTCCGCTATCGTGGAACACCTGCATGCGAGCGGGAATGTGTCCGGCAGTCGCGCCGAAGTTTATAAGCGACTTGCCTTCCCGCGCTGCATACCAGGGGTTCACGGGCGAGACGCCGACTTCCATCTCAAGAGCTGTTGTGACGCCGTCCCGCGCCTTGAATCCGTAGTTTTCGGGCGTCTGGCCGTGTTGGTGCAGATCGATGAACCCGGCGGTGACCACGAGGCCGTGGGCATCGATCTCGGTCTTGCCTTCGAGTGGCGCTTCCGAAATGGCGGCGATTCGTCCTCCGCTGATAGCCACGTTCCGAATGGCGTCGAGCTTCGTTTCAGGGTCGATCGCGCGGCCGTTTGCGATTACGACATCGTATTGCTGCGCTGAGGCAGCCACGCCAAGAGCGCACAAGGCGAGCAGGAGGCGACCCATGGGGTGATTATAAGAAGATGCGGCGGCGAGAGTTTACGTGTCGAATGCTGGCGGCCGGCCTATCCGGACAGTCCTTGTGGCCCCGCGCGACTGCCCCACTTCGATTGCGCGACGTAGCGGCGCAACATGGGCTGCTCGTGGGCTCGGCCGTTTCAAATGCCCAACTGCAGCGGCCGCAGTTTTCGAGCTTGCTGGCCCGGCAAGCGAGCATCGTCGTTTGTGAAAACGATATGAAATGGGCGCACGTCCATCCCGAGCAAGATCGCTACGAGTTCAGCGGCGGCGATGCGCTGCTCGCATTCGCAACCGCTCATGGACAGAAGTTGAGAGGCCACAATCTCTGCTGGCATGAACATAATCCGGATTGGCTGGCTCGCGCGGCGACCAGGCAAAATGCCGCGGACCTGTTGCGGCAGCACATCGCGGCCGTGGCGGGACATTTTCGAGGCCAGATCCATTCATGGGACGTGGTGAACGAAGCCATCGATACGCGGAGCGGGCGCGAAGACGGACTGCGCGAATCGATATGGCTGGATCTGATTGGCCCGGATTACCTCGATCTCGCATTTCGCGAAGCGGCGCGCGCGGACCCGAACGCGCTGTTGACGTACAACGATTACGATCTGGAGCAAGACACGCCCGAGCATGAACGCAAACGCCAGGCGGTACTCGGCCTGCTTCGTTCGCTACGAGACCGGCAAACGCCTATTCACGCGCTGGGAATTCAATCGCATCTGAAGGCGGAGGCGGCGCCTTCGCAGTGGGACGGCCTGCACCCGTTCTTGGATCGGGTGGAGGATCTGGGATTGCAAGTATTCGTCACCGAACTGGACGTGGACGACCGCGCGCTCGCGCCCGATATTGCGGAGCGAGACCGCAGGATCGGCGAGCTGTACCGCGACTATCTGGCGAATGTGCTGCGGCATCGGCCGGTGAAAGCAATCCTGACCTGGGGACTGACCGACCGCGACACGTGGCTGAACCATTCGAAGCCGCGCGCCGACGGGCTGCCCCAGAGACCGCTGCCTTTCGATACGGACCTGCATCCGAAGCCGGCCTTTGCGGCGATGCGGGAGACGATGTCGACTCGCCGCGGGTAACGTCGATTTCCTCGACGGGGAGCATGGTTGCATGAAGGCAGGACGTTGAGTACGCTGCTGACGGGGCTGGAGCGGGAATTTAACCTCTTGCAGCGCCCTCCGACATTCGGGTATAGTTCCCTGAAACGAACTTTGTTGGTAAGTTCGCCCCCGGCGAGGTTATGGGCATGGCTTTCTTTGCATCGCGGAAGCTGATTCTATGGACCGCACTGTGCTGCGGCTTGGTTAAGGCAACGCCACAAAAAACGCCGCTCGATCCGAGCACGCCCAATCAGCAGATTCGCGATATGCACCTGATGAGCGAGTCCGAGGGTTGGGTGCTCGCCGGACAGCATCTGCTCTGGACGGACACGGCAGGCCAGAACTGGAGCGAAATTACCCCGCCGCTCGCCCGTGGACAGCAGATCGACACGGTATATTTTTTCGACGCCGAGCACGGCTGGGCGGTGTTACACTCCGGCGGTGTTGCGGATTTTCCCACTCTCCTCATCGCATCGACATCGGATGGCGGGAGATCTTGGTCCATTCGGCCCTTCTCGGCCAGCAATTTTCTGCTTCAGGGATACGGATACAGTAATCGCCTAAGTTTCGTAGACGCTCAGCACGGCTGGCTGCTGACGCTCCTAGCGACTAGCTCGGCTTGGAGCCGCGGGCAGCTTTTCGCAACCGAAGACGGCGGCAAGACCTGGTTAGCCCTTCCAGACCCTCCGATTTTCGGCAACATTCAATTTCTTTCCCACTCGACAGGTTGGCTGATGGGCGGTGTTCATGGAGACGAGTTGTACCGTACTCCCGATGGAGGCCACACTTGGGTTAGGAAAACGGCAGAATTGCCGGACGGTGTAATTCCTTACTCGGTTCCGGAAGCTGGTGGGACCTATGTTCATCGTCCGTTCTACGACAGACTCCTCTTTCGCTCAGCAGAAAAAGGACTGTTGGCTGTTCGAGTTCCGGTTACGCCCGATACTACGAGCCTAGTGATTTACAGCACCGAGGACGGGGGAGCGTCTTGGCAGGTTAAGAGCCTTGAGACTGACCTCAGAGGTGTTGGGCCGTTGGCGCTGTTCGACTCCACTTTCATCGAGGCAACATGCTCGAAAGGCATCGTCTCACTGCGCAGCGGTTCTGTTAAGACCTCGGCTGCCCTGCCGGCTGAAATGCCCACGAAGTTGCAGGTCAGCAAAGCGGAGTTTGTAGATGGGCAGCGCGGCTGGCTGCTCCTTACCGGCGCCGAAACGGCAATTGCCTCGACCCAGGATGGCGGAAAAACGGTCAATGTACTCTTGCGAAGCACGGGGACGTGGGCGCCGCCACGTCCGGATTCGAGTCCGAGCTAAGTATTTCAATCGTGCGGAGTTTTCTCTTGCCAAGTTTGCGTTCGAGGTGATGGACATGGCTTTCTCTACCTTGCGGGCTTCGTTCCTGTGCATAGTGTTGAGTTGCACGCCTCTTGCTCGGGCTCAATCGCCGAAGGCGGCCGTCAACTCAACAGCGGCAAATATGCCCGTTCGAGACATGCATCGCGTATCCATCTCTGACGGGTGGGCCCTTGTAGGCGAGCACATCGTGTGGACCGCTACGGCTGGCCAAAACTGGGTCGACATTACGCCGCCGCTAACTGCGGGTCAGACGATCGACAAGGTGTATTTTCTTGATTCCTCGCGCGGGTGGGTCTTGCTGCACTCAGCCGATGGGACCGGCCTACCCGCCATCGCTGTTGCCGCAACGGAAGACGAAGGTAAGACTTGGTCGCAAAGATCCTTTACGGCAGATGCCTTCTTACTGCAGGGCTATGCGGGAGGCGACTTCAGCTTCGCGGACGACAAGCACGGTTGGATGATAGTTGGGAAAATGTCGAGTTCCGCCGCAAGCCGCGCCGACCTCTTTGTCACTACGGATGGCGGAAAGACCTGGACGGTGCTCCCGATTCCTCCGATTAACGGGAGGATTCAGTTTGTATCTCAAACAACCGGCTGGCTCCTAGGCGGTATAGGGAATGGTGATCTTTACCGGACTCGCGATGGCGGCCATACATGGATAAGGCAATCCGTGGTCTTACCGGATCAGGTGCACCCGTATGCCGATTCTACGTTCGGTCCGAGCTTCGTTATGCGCCCTGTGTACTGCCAACTTTCATTCCAGACCTTCCAAAACGGGCTACTAGCGGTGGGGGTTCAGGTCGGATTGAGAAATTGGACACTCTTGACCTATGGCGCCGAAGACGGAGGCGACTCTTGGCAGCTCAGGAGAGTAGAACCCGATTTGCCCGGCATCGGATCGCTGTCGGCGGTCGATTCGGGCTTCCTGGAGGTCGCCTACCTAGGCCATGCTTTGTCGCTACGTCGAGGGTCGGCGAGAACCGCTGCGCCTTTGCCGGCGGATCTTCCGCAAGGGCAAGCGCTCCGAAAAGCAGATTTCCTCGACGCGGAGCACGGTTGGATACTTTTGGCAACCGGTCTTCCATGCGATACGGGCGGCTGCGCCGATTCAGCCCTGGCGGGCACAGAGGACGGCAAGACATTCAGCACCCTGCTGAAGAGCGCTCAGACGCCGGATGCCGTTCCGTCTCGTCGCTCGGGCGGCCAATGATCGTCTGCGCTAGCTGCCGCCTGAGTGAAGGCGAAAGCGAAGAGGTTGGACTGGAGCGGGAATTTTCCCTCTTGCAGCGCCCTCCGAGTTCGGGTATAGTTCCTTGAAACGAACTTTGTTGGTAAGTTCGGTCCCGGCGAGGTTATAGGCATGGCGTTCTTTGCATCGCGGAAGCTGACTCTATGGACCGCACTGTGCTGCGGCTTGGCTGGGGCGGCGCCACAAAAAACACCACTCGACCCGAGTACGCCCAACCAGCAAATTCGCGATATGCACCTGATGAGTGAGTCCGAGGGCTGGGTGCTCGCCGGGCAGCATCTGCTCTGGACGGACACGGCAGGCCAGAACTGGAGCGAAATTACCCCGCCGCTCACCGGCGGACAGCAGATCGACACGGTATATTTTTTCGACGCCGAGCACGGCTGGGCGGTGTTACATCAGGGCGAGATCGGAGACCATCCAACCGTTGGGATCGCGGGCACCACCGACGGCGGGAAATCCTGGTTCATGCGGCCCGTTGCCATGAACGATTTCCTGCGGTCACTCTACGCTTGCGCCAATTTCTTTAGCTTCGCCGATGCGGAGCACGGCTGGATGCTGACACGTCGCATGTCGGGTTCGGCGTATAGCAAGGGTGAGCTATTCACAACCGAGGATGGAGGAAGAACATGGTCGGCTCTTTCCTCGCCTCCGATTGCGGGGCCAATCCAATTCGTATCGCAATCAACCGGTTGGCTGATGGGCGGGGTGCATGGCGATGAGTTATATGGAACGCAGGATGGAGGCAAGGTCTGGACTCAGAAGATCATACCCGTGCCTGAAAACGTGCATCCGTACTTGATTCCCGGCTCTCAACAGAGTGTACGTCCCTTGTTCGAGGGTTTTTCTTTCCAGGCCGCGGGCAGTGGCCTACTTTCCGCGCTCGTACATGTCGGGCCCGTGACTATGGATCGCGTAGTCTATGTTACCGATGATGGGGGGACTTCGTGGCGAGTGAAAAGCCTGGAATCGGATCTGGGAAGCGTCGGACCATTGGCTTTATTCGACTCCACTTTCATCGAGGCAACATGTTCGAAAGGCGCTATTTCACTGCGAAATGACTCCGGGAACACCTCGGCTGCGCTGCCGGCTGAAATGCCGCTGAAGTTGCAGGTCGGCAGAGCGGAATTTGTGGATTCGCAGCACGGATGGCTGCTTCTCATCGGGGCCGAAACGGCAATTGCCTCGACCCAGGATGGCGGAAAGACGGTCAATGTGCTTTTGCGAAGTACGGGGACGTGGGCCCCGCCGCGCCCGGATCCGAACCTGCGGAGCGGGCGCGGCGTACAGCCTGCGATAGGCGGTGTGACCGGCGCCTCGGGAATGGGCCTGGACTCCTGCTCCTATGTCGCTCCGACATTCTTAAACTCCATCTACGGCAGCTACGGCGAGACCATCGACCATTGGCCAAATAACTACTCCGTTTTCGGGTTCTATCTGGGTGGGCCTGAGGCGATACACACCCCCAATCCCAACTGTACGCTCGCAACGAGCTCACTGATCAGCCAGACGGCTTGCGCCGCGTGGCAATATCTGCCAATCTGGGACGGCTATCAAGCACCTTGCAGCAGTAACTCTGTGTTAATCAGCACGAACCTGTCTGCCGCCGCCGACGAAGGCCAAGGCGATGCGGACAGCGCGGCGCAACAGTTAGTTAATATTGGGCTATCGGGCTCGATCGCCTATCTCGATATCGAGGCGTACACAGTTCCATCAGGCGATACGACGTGCAGACCGGCCGTCCAAACGTATGTAAACGCGTGGGTGGGCGAGATGCATAAGAACGGCTATTATGCGGGCGTCTATGGCAGTGGTTCTAACATCACCCAGGATATGGGCCCGGGGGTGATCGCAAATGTTCCGGACGATATCTGGGTTGCCAATTATCCTTCTCAGCCGGTCACCAGCCCGTTATCAGGGGTGCCCAACGGGCTCTGGATCTACAACCAGCGCGCTCATCAATACCAGGGCAACGTGACGGTCATAAGTGGACTTCCCGCGGTTGATTTAGATGCGGTCAACTCCACGGTGGCAGAGATGCTCGATGTCCCGACGGATTGCGACGAGGGCTGCAAAGCGGCCTGCTACAACGGCACATCCGGCTGGTGCGGAAGCATCTGCCTGAACTGTGACGACTGCACCTGCCAGAACGGCCACTGCACGGATTGTCCGATCATCCTCGATCCGGCCGGACAGGGATTTCATCTGACCGGTCTTGCCGATGGCGTGAAATTCGCTTTGAAGGCGGGGCAGGTTGCGCAGGTGAGCTGGACGAATCCAGCGTTTCAGAATGCCTGGCTGGCGCTCGACCGCAACGGGAATGGCACGATCGACGATTTCACGGAGCTGTTCGGCAGCTTGACTCCGCAGCCCCCAGGACCAGAACCGAACGGGTATAAGGCTCTGGCCGTCTTCGACGATCCGGCGAACGGCGGCAACGGCAACGGGCGCATCGATCCGGGCGACGCGATTTATCCGCTGCTCCGGTTGTGGGTAGACAAGAACCATAACGGGTTCAGCGAGCCGGATGAGTTGATTCCGCTCGCCGAAGCCGGCGTTTTCTCGATTGATCTTCATTACCGGCCGAACGGCTATACGGACCGGTTCGGAAACCAGTTCCGGTACGTTTCGCATGTCTCCGACGCGCACGGCCGTGAGGACCCGCGCTGCTACGACGTGTGGCTGCAGGTGGGATTGCCGGGACCCGAAAACTGAGGCGAGGAGAAAACGGCATGCACTATGCTCGCGTCATCCTATTGACGTCCATGCTGGCCGCCTCCGCGCTCGCTGGCAAAGCGGATGCCTGCGGCGACCTGACGCCCCAGGACCGTACAAGGCTTGCCCAGTATGTCGCAAAGCAGTATCGCATTCCGGAAAGGGCGCACATCCAACTGCGGGAGCAAACCGTCGTGAACGATCTCTGCTATCGAAGGCTGGTTTTTCAGGGCGAAGGTCCGCTCGGGAAGATGGAATTGCGGCTCTACGCCTCTCCGGATCTGCGGTTCCTCAGCACGGACATGCTGGATTCTCGAGTAGATCCCGGTGAACAGGAGATGCAGGAAGCCAGGCAACTGATGGGGCGCTTGCTGGAAGGCGAGTATGCGGCGCGGGGTCCTGAGAACGCTCCCCTGACATTGGTGGTCTTCTCGGATTTTCAGTGCCCATTCTGCAGGAGGATGCAGCAGATTCTGGCCACGGAGCCGCTCCTCATCGAAGACCGGAGTGTCCGGCTGGTTTTCCGCCACATGCCGCTCGCACAACACGACTGGGCGGAAGAGGCTGCGAGGGCGGCCGCCTGTGCGCAATTTCAGAGCCAGGCAGCCTTTTGGCATCTCCACGACGCATTGTTCGTGAATCAGAACCGGATCTCGCGACAGAATGTGACAGACCAGGTGTTTGAGCTGGCAGCGAAAACGCCCAGCCTCGAAATCGGGCAATTTCGCACATGCGTGGAGCGGCAGATGTCTTTCGGGGCGGTGGTGCGAGACCGGGAGCTCGGCGCAAGAGCCGGCGTCACCGGCACCCCCACTTTATTCCTAAACGGTGAGCAGCTTCCGGGGATCAGCGATCCGGCGCAGTTTCACGAGATCCTGGCGGATGCGCTGCGCCGTGAAAAGGCCCGTGAGCCCGCCCCGCAGCGCGGAGGCATCGCGGGAGCACTCCGGTAGCGTGGACGTCGAACAAGCGGGCGGTTGTCAGAACGCGACACCGTGCGCCGGTTGTGCAGATTTCCCTTGCACCCGACGCACGGTCTCTGATATTCTGAACGAGTCGCCCAATGCGAAAGCGAGGGCAGAGCGGCTGAGACCAAGCGGCACAAAACGTGACCGTGGCGCTTGCAACAGTCGAGAGAGCTTGATAAGCTAACAATCAGGCGGTGAGAATGCCCGCCGACGGCAGCCAGCAAGGAACATCCCCCGATGCTTCCAGGGCTACCGAGATCTTAGGGGTGCACACCCCGAAATTTTCCAGAGCTAGAGCGCTCCTCCATACCGAAAGAACCGGTCGAGGTAGTTGCGGCTCAAAATGAGATTGAGCCGAAAACGGCTCAAGCGGCTTTCGAGGCCGGCAACCCTGGAACCTTGCGAAGCGATTCGTATTCGTTTTAGAGGTTTGCGCAGTTGTTTGACAATCTGGTTGGACGCAATGAAGTAATTCGTCAGACTTTTTGAGTAAAAGCCGGAGCGATTTGCGTTCTTCCGCCTGGGCAACCGGGCGCGGAGGACAAATTACTCTAACAGATCAAACGAGAGTTTGATCCCGGCTCAGAATCAACGCTGGCGGCGCGCTTAACACATGCAAGTCGAGCGAGAAAGGGGAGCAATCCCTGAGTACAGCGGCGTACGGGTGAGTAACACGTGGATCATCTACCTTCGAGTGGGGGATAACCCTGGGAAACCGGGGCTAATACCGCATGAGCCTGTGAAGGGAAAGCAGCAATGCGCTCGAAGAGGAGTCCGCGGCCGATTAGCTAGTTGGTGAGGTAACGGCCCACCAAGGCGATGATCGGTAGCCGGCCTGAGAGGGCACACGGCCACACTGGCACTGAAACACGGGCCAGACTCCTACGGGAGGCAGCAGTGGGGAATCTTGCACAATGGAGGCAACTCTGATGCAGCGACGCCGCGTG
>Ga0213875_10000111_pt1 | contig 92836 bp, 83 predicted proteins | sample BarmaccomBMRX_R8_FD_160105 | JGI IMG/M metagenome (GOLD analysis project Ga0213875, IMG submission 160105) | Root-associated microbial communities from Barbacenia macrantha in rupestrian grasslands, the National Park of Serra do Cipo, Brazil - RX_R8 | ecosystem: Host-associated > Plants > Roots...
GCGCCCTGGGCATCACCGTCCGCGGCTATGTCCAAGAACCCACCAAAGACACCATCCCCGTACGCGACCTATTCCCCCGCCGAATCTGCCTACGAGTCTCCGCCAAATCCCACGTCGGCATGGCGCTGGGCGACCAAGCCTACGACCGAGGCGCCTGGGCCAACCGCATCACCGAAACCGAAGCCGGCGTCGGCTACCTCTTCGGCGAAAGCCTCCGCGAACCCCTACGCATCCGCGCCGGCTGGGTCCCCGACGACACCATCAAACACCTCGAAACCTTCGTCACCGGCCCCGTTAACCACCACACGGCAGTCCTACCCTTCCCCACCAAACCCACCGGCCCCGGCGGATCCACCCACGGCGGTGCCGCATGACCACCACCCAACCCACTGCCCCCGATGGCGCCCGAATGACCCGGACACAGCGAGCGACCCTGCCGATTAGCGCCGACGTCGCCCAGGCCCTGGCCAAACAACACGGCGTGTGCATCCGGCCGCTAGCGATGCGCCGCATCGACACCACCACCGGTCGCATTGACATCGTTCCCGTTCCGTGCGGATCCACCCGCCAAGCCCAATGCCCACCCTGCGCGGACAAAGCCCGCCGGTTGCGCATGGCGCAATGCCGCCAAGGCTGGCACCTCGACCAAGAACCGGTCACCCAGCGGACCACACCGACCGACGAACACAAGGCACTGATGGCCGCCCGAGCCGATCTACTCGCCGCCTACACCGACTGCACAAACAACGGCGACCACGACAGCGCCGAGCAGATCGCCGACTCGGTCGCCGAACTGGACACCGAGTTACGCACACTCGGAGTCCGCGGCCGACTCACCCCACTAGATCCGCCACCCAGGCCGATCAAACGGTCCACCCGACGCCGCCAAGACGCCCCGAATCTGCCGCGCCAACCCATCCAACGCCGCACGATCGGACAAGTGTTCGCCGGACGATACCGGCCCTCCACCTTCCTCACCCTCACCCTGGACTCCTACGGCCGCGTCGACACCCACGGGGCCGCCATCGATCCCGACCAATACGACTATCGGCGGGCTGCCCGCGATGCCATCCACTTCCCGGCGTTGGTGGATCGGTTCTGGCAAAACACCCGCCGCTGCGTCGGGTGGGACGTGCAGTACTTCGGCACCGTCGAACCCCAAAAACGCGGCGCCCCGCACTTCCACGCTGCCCTGCGCGGCACCATCCCCCGCGCCGAACTGCGGGCCATCACCGCCGCGACCTACCACCAAGTCTGGTGGCCTGCCCATGACCAGCTCGTTTACACCGCCGACCGGACCCCTGTCTGGGACATCCGCGCCAAGGCCTTCACCGACCCGGACACCGGCACACCGCTGCCCAGCTGGGAGCAGGCCTGTGCGGACTTAACCCAGCCCGCGCATGTGGTCCGGTTCGGCCAGCAGGTGCACGTCAAGGGCATCCTGGGCGGCACCGAAGAAGCCGGACGGCACATCGGCTACCTCACCAAATATCTATCCAAAAGCATCCACCAAGCCGTCGCACTCGATGACCACAGCACCGCTGCCCAGCGGGATCACGTCCATCGGCTACACGCTGAACTGCAAATCACCCCGTGCTCGCCGCGGTGTGCAGTGTGGCTGCTGTATGGGGTCCAGCCCAAAGGTGCCCGCCACTCTCTGACACCCGGGCGCTGCAAAGGCAAAGCCCACCGACTCGAACACCTGGGCATCGCCGGGCGCCGTGTGCTCGTGTCTCGCAAGTGGTCCAACAAAAGCCTGGACGACCACCGGGCCGAACGCGGCGAATTTGTTCGGCAACTACTCCACCAGGCCGGCATCCACCCCGCCCACGGCCCCCAAGACGGGCCCTACCAATGGGAACGACCGGAACCCACCGACCCCGACATCCCACCCCGGCCCGTGCTGCTCCTGCAAGCCGTGGCCGAACGACAGCGCTGGAAAGCCGAATACACCGCCGCCCAACTCGCCACCAGCGACGCACCACCGGGTCACAACTGTTCGGCAACTGCGGATCAAGCCGCATGAATGGGGGACTGACACAATGAGCGCACATACGAGCACAACGCCCGCAAACTTACCTGCGCTGCTTTCGGTCACCAAAGCCGCAGAAATCCTGGGTATTAGCCGGGCTTCCGCATACCGGTATGCCGCATCCGGCGAACTTCCCACCCGTCGGCTCGGTGGCCGGATGTATGTCGTGACCGCACGCCTGATGGACATCGTCGAAGGGGAGGCGGCATGAGCAAGCGACAGCGGCATGTACCCGGCATCACCGTTTACCCCCGCGGTTCAAGCTGGTCCGACCGCCTCGATTTGGAACCCGACCCGCTAACCGGACGCCGACGCCGGGAAAACCGGGGCGGCTTCGCTACCGAGGATGCTGCCTGGAATGAGGCAATAGAGTCCCAACGGCGTCACGAAAAAGGTCGCCACGTCTCGCCATCCCGAAAAAGCGTCACCGACTTCATGACCGAATGGCTCGACGCCATCGACAGCTCACTCAAACCCTCCACCCGGCAAAACTACGCCGACTACATCAGCGCGTATGTCGAGCCGACGATCGGCGACCGTCGCCTTCAAGACATCACAGTCCCCGTTTTAAACATGCTGTATCGCCACCTGCTCATCGCTGGCCGCCGCAAGACCGACACCAACACCGTGATGTATCGCTACTGGAGCGCCCATCGATCCGAGCGAGAGGGACTCGGACCAAATCCCTCCGAGATTGCCAAAGAGTGCAAAGTCACCATCTACGCCGCACGCGCTGCCGTGCTCCGATATCGCAGAGGTCGTCTCCCCGATCATCCCGGCTCCGGGCTCGCACCAAAGACCGTCAAAAACGTCCACCGCATGCTGCACCGCGCGTTCAAAGACGCGGTCGCCTGGAACTACCTCACCCAAAACCCCGCTGAGTACGCGAACCTGCCCCGCCAACAACGCAGGGAACAGACTCGGCCAAAGCCATGGACCGTCGACGAACTCGCAGCATGGCTGCGCGTCGCACTGTCCGATCGCTTCGCCGCTTTGTGGCTACTCGCGGCCACAACGGGAATGCGACGATCCGAGCTGGCCGGCGCCGACCGGGACCTGCTCGATCTCAATCACGCAACGTTGACAATCGCCGACACCCGAGTCGTCGTCAACGGCTACACCATCGAATCGGACGGAAAAACACAAAGCGGTGTCCGGACCATCTCGCTAGACGAGGACACGGTCACGCTGTTGCGCAGCTACCTCATGCTGCTCGACAGCGAGCGCGAAGCATTTGGCCCCGGATACCCGACACACGGCAAGCTCATGCGCTACGAAGACGGGCGGCCACTGCACGCAGACACGATCACTCGACGATTCAACCGGCTGGTCGATCTGGCCGGAGTACGCCGGATCAGACTGCACGACATTCGCCACACCTACGCCACGCTGTCGCTAGATAGCGGCATCACACCGAAAATCGTCAGCGACCGCATCGGCCACTCAGACCTCAGCGTGACCTTCCAGGTCTACGGCCACCGATCCACCGGCCAAGACCGGGAGGCCGCCGAGCTGGTTGCCGCGCTCATCCGCCAAGCGCTGGACCTGCCGAGCACACGGTAACAACCGAGCCTGGTCACAAATCTGGTCACATGTAGCACAAAACGCCCCCCGAGATGATCTCCCGAGGGGCGTTTTGCCTGGTAGCGGGGGGCGGATTCGAACCGCCGACCTCTGGGTTATGAGCCCAGCGAGCTACCGAGCTGCTCCACCCCGCGTTGCTGACGCAACTGTACGCGCACGGTCATCGGCGGGCAAATCGACTGCTCAGCGGTCAGCCACCGCCACCTGTGGGCGGGGCAGCAGCGCTACCGGCCACCCTCGAGGCGGCGTCGAACCGTTTGCTGGCGGCATCAAGGTCGGCCAGCGCCTTGCCTTGCGCGGCGAAGTCACCAGCTGCCTGTGCCTGGTGCAACCGCTGCAGCGCGCTGGCGATATCAGCAACCGCCTGGTGCAGATCCTGGTTGGCCGTGCCGGCCGATACCGGTGGTGGCACGGCACCCTGGTTAGGCGGCCTGGTCTGCTGGCCGGGCGAGGCAGTTGCGTCGCCGGCCCCTGCACCGAACACCTGATTGAGCGCGCCGCGCAAGGTCGGGTCGTACCCGATGCGATCACCGTAGGCGACCAGTACCCGATTGAGTTGCGGGAACGTCGCTTGCCGGTTTGCCCGCTCGATATAGACAGGCTCCACATATAGCAACCCACCACCGACAGGCAGCGTGAGCAAGTTCCCAAAGCGGACGTCTGTCTCCGACTGTCGCAGAAGGTTCAGTTCTTTGCTGACTTCCGCAGAAGACACGAACCTGTTCTGCACCTGCTCTGGGCCCAGCGTCTGGGCTTCACTGGGCAGCTCAAGAACCGTAATCTTGCCGTAATTCTGCGGATCGCACCCCACCGAGATATAGGACGCTAGGAACGGTCGGCGTAGGCTGACCAGCGCGCTGGTGAGCTGGAACTGGGCCGGGCCTGGCCCATTCGGTGATCCAGCCAGGACATAGTAGGGCGGCTGGTCGACGCCGGGCTGATTCTGCGTGGGATCTGCGGGCACGTTCCAGAAGTCGTCATTGGTGAAAAACACCGACGGGTTGTTGACGTGATAGCGAGCGAGCATCTCCCGCTGTACCTTGAACAGGTCTTCGGGGTAACGGAAATGCTGTCTCAGCTCGTTGCTGATCGCACTACTGGGTTGCACGGTCCCCGGGAAGATATCCATCCAGGTGCGCAGCACCGGATCGGTGTCATCCATTGCGTACAGCGTCACAGTGCCGTCATAGGCATCCACGGTCGCCTTGACTGAATTGCGGATGTAGCTGATTTCGTCATCCGGCAGCCGGGAGACACCGGTCAGCGTGTCAGTAGTCGCTTTGCCCAGCACGGTCCGTTGCGCGTACGGGTAATTATCCAAGGTCGTGTAACCGTCGAGAATCCACTCGATCTTCCCGTTGATCACCGCGGGATACGGGTCGCCATCGACAGTCAGCCACGGCGCGACCTTTTCCACCCGGTCCCGAGGATGCTGATTGTAGATGATCCTTGAGTCCGCACCGATCGCCTGGTTGAATAGAATATTACGCTCGCCGTAGTACGAGGCAAACATTAACCGGCGCGCCCAACTCCCCAGCGCTACGCCGCCCTTACCTTGATAGGTGTAATTTTCCGGACGGCCGTCGAACTCCCGGGGCGGCGCACCAGGATTGCCGCCGACGATTGCGTAGTCGTCGATCAACTCACCGAAGTAGATCCGCGGCTGAGTTACCGGGATATCACCTTGCCGCGAGGTGTCCGATACGGTGAAGACCGGGTAGCCACCTTCTCCGGAGCCGGCGTCGGCCAGCGCCGAGTTCACGGTGTTGGCTGGGGCAGCGACGAAACCGTTGCCGTGGGTGAAGGTCAGATGCTGGTTGATCCAGGTGCGCTGGTTTTCAGCCAGCGATGCAGATTCCAACTCCCGTACTGCGACAATATAATCCTGCGGCTTACCATTAACCGTGTAACGGTCGACATCGAGCTTGTCCGGAAATCCGTAGAAGTTTTCCCGCTGCTGCAGCTGGGTGAACGTCTGAGAAAGCACACTGGGGTCGAGCAAACGGATGTTCGGGATAGTGGCTGTGTCGGCGTGCACGTCGGAAGGTGATACATCGCTGCGCCCCGAGTACTGCTCGTATGTGACCTGACGGTCGGTAAGGCCGTAGGCCTGCCGAGTTGCGGCGATATTGCGCTGGATAGAGGGTGCTTCACGCTCGTTGGCGTTGGGTCGCACTACGAACTGCTCCAGTACCGCCGGCCAGGCAGCGCCTACCAGGATGCTGGACAGCAACAGCAGCGCGATGGCGATCGCTGGCAGTTGCAGGTTGCGCAGCACCGCTCCGGCAAAAAAGGCGACCGCGCAGATCACCGCGATGCACATCAGGATGAGCTTGGCTGGGAGTACCGCGTTGAGATCGGTGTAGCTGGCGCCGGTAAACAGCGGATTTCGCCGTGAAAACAACAGGCTGTAACGATCCAGGTAGTAGCCCACTGCTTTGAGCAGTACAAAGACGCCGGCCAATACCGCGAGCTGAACACGGGCCGGAGCGGAGAGTTGACCGCCACGGCCGGCCAGCCGCAGCCCTCCGAACAGGTAATGGGTGATCAGCGCGCCGATGAAGGAGATCACCACAATGACGAAACCCCAGCCTAGCAGCTTGCGATAGAACGGCAGGTCGAAAGCGTAGAAGCTGACGTCTTTGTGGAATTGGGGATCGGACACACCGAAACTGGCACCGTGGAGAAACATCTGCACCGTTTGCCAGTCGCCTAATGCAGAAAGTCCAGCGATGAGCCCGACCAGCACAGGTACCCCGACACCGACCAGCTGGAGCCGTGTCAAGATCGCCGTCCGGTACCGGGCTACTGGATCGTCTGGTCCTGTCACCGGTACGAACACCGGGCGAGTCCGATATGCGATCACCAGATTGACCGCAAGCAGGCCGCCTACCAGCAAGCCGACGATGAGAAATTGCACCAAACGGGTGACCAGAACGGTGGAGAAAACCGATCGGAATCCCACCTCGTCGAACCACAGCCAATCCACGTAGGTATCGATCAACCGCGACCCGACGATGAGGAGCACCAGCACCGCAACCCCGACCGCGATCAGGATTCTGGCGCGACGGGACAACGCGGGAACAGCGACGGGGGGCCGGTTGGCCACAGGACACGCTCCTGGCGACGACGGCAATGCGGTGCAGACGCCCCCTGCGAGGCGTGAGCCGCGCAAGGTTGAGTCCTGCATGTCCAACTCTACGGAGAGCCCTAGGGTTCCGATCCTTGTGGCTCCGTGCTACTGCCTGTGCGCAACGAGCGGTGCAACGATGACGGGGTGAGCATGCCGCCGCACCCTTCCATGCTGTCCCTCGCCCTGCCTGCCACCGCACGAGAAGTCGAGCAGTTCGTCGCAGCCGCCGGATGGGACCAGCAGCCGCAACTGTTCGCCCTCGTTGCCACGGCGACCTTGCTGGCTAACCAACCGGACCTGGCCGACCAGCTGGATGCAGAGGCGGCACTCACTCCGATCGCCCAGGAAGCCTTCCCCGAGGGAGAGCTTGACGCGGCGCTGGCCGGCATCGAATGGCCAGATTCAGTAGCTGGCTGCGCGCTGGCCCAGGAAATCGTGATATTGCCGCCGACGGCTGAAGCTGACCTTGGTGCGCTACCTGACGACCCAGCGCAAGCTCGTCGCGCCGCCATCAAGCATCCGCAGCGGCGAGAGGGCAGGCTGGTGGCCGCAGTACTCCGGGACGGCGTCGGAGCGTGCGTGTTGCGGTTACGGGCCAGCCCCGGCGGTGGCCAGCGAGACGACGAACTGGTAGAGGACCCGCAACTCGCTCCGAACTTGCTGCGGGCGCTGCTAGCCACGTTGCACTAACGGATCGGTGACCGCGCCTGCTCAGCAGCGGGGCGGTTGCTGACCCGCACGAATTGCATCCAGCGCGTGCACGGCATCCGTCAGGGTGCTCACCCGCACCAGGCGTAACCCTGCCGGGGCACGCTGCACCGCCTCGGCACAGTTGTCCGCCGGCACGAGGAACACCGTGGCCCCCGCCTCCCGTGCCCGGATCATCTTGAGCGGGATACCACCGATCGCGCCCACCTGACCAGCGGTGGTGATCTCCCCAGTGCCCGCCACGAAGGTGTTACCGGCCAACGCCCCAGGGGTCAGCTTGTCCACGACGGCCAGCGCGAACATCAGTCCCGCCGACGGGCCGCCGATATCACCGAGGTTGATGGTGACGGTGAAGGGCACGTCGGGCTTTTCGGTCAGCCCGACGCCCAGGTATCCGCGACCTGGCTGGGCTCCTGGTCCCAGAGTGATCACTGCCTCTTGCGGTGAGGTATCGCCGCGCTGGAAGCGGACATGGACAAGTTGCCCAGGGCGACTACTGGCGAGCAGGTCTACTGCCTGCTGCGCCGTGCGCACCTCGTGACCGTCCAATGCCAGCAGCCGGTCCCCAGCAATCAGCTTGCCGTTGGCGGCGCCGCGCGGGAGCACCTGACCGGTCACGACGTCGACTGGGTAACCCAGGTAGTGCAGCGCGGCTGCCTTGGCGTTGGATTCGGAGTCCCGGAACATCTGCTGGTTTTGCTTCTCCACCTGCTGCTCGGACAGCTCTGGGGGGAAGATCTCGTCGCGAGGAACCAGCTCGCTCTGCCCGGAGACCCACAGCGCGAGCGCTGTGTAGAGCGTGACGTTGTCGACCACCGACACCGTCGTCATGTTCAGATGCCCACTGGTCGGGTAGATCTGAGTACCTCTGATGTCGACTACGGTCTTGCCGGCCACCACTCCTAACGTGTCGAACGTCGGTCCCGGACGAAGCGCGACGTAGGGCACCGTCGCGAAGGCGCCCAGTAACCCCAGCATCACGGCCAGGCCGAGGCTGACCAGCAGGGTCCAGGTGCGGCGGGTCACGGCCGAACAGCGTACGTGCTGGGGATCCGCGTACCGTGGACGCATGAACGACGTGCCCTTCGGTTTCGGCTCCGACGATCCTCGGGATCCCGACCGGAGGAACAAACCGGAAGACAGCAGCGGGGGTCCCGACCCGGCGAATCCGTTTGCGGCTTTCGGCTCCGGAGGCTTCGACGTCGGTGCACTTGGCCAGATGCTCACCCAGCTGGGCCAGATGATCAGCCAGGGCGCAGCTCAAGGTGGCAGTGGCCCGGTGAACTACGACCTGGCCCGGCAGATGGCGGTACAGAAGCTGTCCACCACCGGGTTGCCTTCAGCCCAGCAGGCCACCGCAGTCACCGACGCGGTGCACCTGGCCGAATTGTGGCTGGATCCGGCAACCACACTGCCCACCGGAGTGCACAGCACCGCTGCCTGGTCACCACGAGACTGGGTCGAGGCGACGTTGCCAACCTGGCAACGATTGTGTGACCCGGTGGCCCGCCGGATGGCCAGTTCCTGGATCGATGCACTGCCCGGCGAGGTCCGCCAGGCGGCCGGCCCCCTCGTGGCAATGATCGAGCAGATGGGCGGGATGGCCTTCGGCTCGCAACTCGGCACGGCACTGGCACAGCTCGGTGGCGAGGTGCTCACCTCGACCGAAATCGGGCTGCCGCTTGGCCCCTTGGGCGTGGCGGCGCTGCTGCCGGCCGCTATCGACCAGTTCGCCACCGGGTTGGAACGCAAGAGCTCCGAGGTGATCGTTTTCCTGGCCGCCCGGGAGGCCGCCCACCACCGCCTGTTCGGGCATGTGCCCTGGCTGCGCCAGCGGCTGCTGGGCACCGTGGAGCAGTTCGCCCACGGCATCCAGGTGGACACCGACGCGCTGTCTGAACTCGCCCGCCAAGTCGACCCCACAGACCCGCAGAGCATGCATCAGCTGCTGTCCTCTGGCCTGCTCGAGCAACGGCACAGTCCCGAGCAGAAGGCCGCTCTGAGCCGGCTGGAAACACTGCTCGCACTGGTCGAGGGTTGGGTCGATGTGGTCGTCGCAGAGGCGCTGGGTGAGCGCCTTCCTGGCGCCGAGGCGTTACGGGAGACACTGCGCCGCCGGCGGGCGTCGGGGGGGCCGGCCGAGCAAACCTTCGCCACGCTGGTCGGGTTGGAATTACGGCCGCGCAAGCTGCGTGCTGCCGCCGATCTGTGGCGCCGGCTCACCGAAGCACATGACATCGAGCGCCGGGACGCCCTGTGGAACCACCCGGACCTGTTGCCTACCAGCGACGATCTGGACTCCCCCGGCGCCTTCGTCGATCGGGTGGCGAAGCATGCTGCCGATCTCGACGACCCGATCGCCGCATTGGAACGTACCGCGGCGGATGCCCCACACGAGCCGCAGCCGCCCGATGATCCCGGTGCATCCGGCGATGACCCCGCACCGTCTTCCAGCGGTTAAGACGGTTGTGCCGGGCTGGGCGTTGTATCCCCACCCACGCCCCGGCGTTCCCCACCCAGCACCCACGCCTATCCACAAAACATCCACAATTGTGGACAACCTGTGGACAGTCAGTTGAGGTACCAGACTGGGCCAGTCAGGATGGCGGCCATGATCTCGCCCAACGACGGTGCTGCCTTGCCGACCACCGGTGACACTGCCCTCAGCGATGTTCCCGAGCAGCTGCGATTGGCACCAGGCCGAGTCGCACTGTGGCGTTCGCCCACGTGCTTGCAGCTCGGGCTGGATCCTCAACACGCCATGGTGCTGGACGAACTGCCCGAACCGCTGGCCGCGCTGCTCAAACGGATGGACGGCGTGTGCAGCACCACCGAACTGCTCGACGAGGCGCAAGCAGCCGGATTCTCCCGGATTGAAGCTCTCACGATGCTCGCCGAACTGCACCGGTGCGGTCTGGTGCAGGAGGTAACAGCGCCCGATCCCAGCCGGCCCGGATGGCACCGGGTAGCGCTGGCAGCCGAAGCGGTCGGCTGGTCTATCCACAGCTGTCACCCGGCTCGCCACGTGCTGCGGCAACGGCGTACGGCGGTGGCGCGAATAATCGGGTCTGGCCGGGTCGGCGTGGCGGTGGCGACTGCGCTGGCCGCCGCCGGAATCGGGCATGTTGTAGTGCAGGCCACGGGCACGGTCAGCGCCGCAGACTTGGGTACCGGCTACCTTCCCGACGACCTCGGCCGACCTCGCGCCGCAGCAGCTGCTGACGCCGTGCGCCGCGCTGCCCCGGAGGTGGTCGTTGCCGCACGTCGCCGGCCTGATCTGATCGTGCTCACCGACATGGTGGTGCCGGAACCGACCGTGGTGACCGAACTGCTCGGTAGCGGGATTCCCCACCTGGTCGGCTACGCCCACGAGGGGATGGCGGTGGTGGGCCCGCTGGTGTGGCCGGGCCGCACAGGCTGCCTGCGCTGCGCCGACTTGCACCGTGCGGACACCGACTCTGCGTGGCCGAAGCTGGCCGCGCAGCTCGTCGGACAACGCCCGACTGCGGGACTGGCCTGCACCCAGCTGGCTGCTGCGCTGACCGCCGAGCAGGTGCTGGCCATGCTCGCGGGACCACAATCAGGGTTTCCGGTCCCGCCCACCTGGGGTGCGGTGCTCCAGCTTGACCCGGTGCGCGGCAGCTTCACCTGCCTACCCCGGCCAGCTCATCCGCGCTGCGGCTGCGGCGCCAGATGATGTATCTGGTCGGCCACGATGCGCGGTGTCACGCAGAATAAGCAGGGAAAGGAGACAATCGTCGCTGTGACCGAGATTCCGCGCCGAGCGACGCAACGCACCGCCCGGCTGGCGAGCCTCCCGCTGGGGGTGGCTGGAAGGGTCGCTGCCGGCTGGGGCAAGCGGCTAGTCGGACACGACGCGGATGATGTCAATGCGCAGCTGTCCGCGCGCACCGCTGAGCAGTTGTTCTCCGTGCTTGGCGAGCTCAAGGGCGGTGCCATGAAGTTCGGGCAGGCGCTGAGCGTGTTCGAGGCAGCAATTCCTGATCAGTTGGCCGCACCGTACCGCGAGGCATTGACCAAACTACAGTCAGAAGCGCCTCCGATGTCGCCGCAATCAGTGCGACGGATGCTCGACGAGCAACTCGGCACGGGATGGCGGCGCCGCTTCGCCGATTTCTCGGATGAGCCGGCTGCAGCAGCCAGCATCGGTCAAGTCCATCGGGCGGTGTGGCATGACGGTCGTGAGGTTGCCGTCAAGGTGCAATATCCAGGCGCGGACGAGGCACTGCGGTCGGATTTGCGGCAGTTGCAAAGGTTCAGCCGGTTCTTCCAGGCGATTGTGCCGGGTATGGAAGTTAAACCATTGCTGAGCGAGTTGCGCGACCGGATGGTGGAGGAACTGGATTACCACGACGAGGCGAACAACCAGCGGGTGTTTGCCGCCGCGTTTCGTGGCCATCCCGATATCGTTGTCCCCGCGATCGTGGCGAGTGCCCCAAAGGTGATCGTTTCTGAGTGGATCAATGGCGTCCCGATGGCGCAAATCATCCGCAGCGGCTCACGATCAGAACGAGATGACATCGGTACCAAGCTGTCGCTGTTCCATTCCTGCTCACCCGCTGTTACCGGGCTGTTGCATGCAGATCCGCACCCGGGAAACTTCGTGCGCCTAGACGACGGACGGCTGGGCGTGCTGGACTTTGGCGCTGCGGCGAAGCTGCCTGGCGGAGCTCCTCGCACTCTCGGGGTGGCAATCCGGTTAGCTGTCGAGGAACGCTCGGCCGAACTACTTGAATTGCTGCGCTCGGAAGGTTTCGTGCGGCCGGGAATGCAGCTGCGCGCCGAGGATGTGCTCGCCTATCTTAGTCCGTTCGCCGACCCCGTCCGCACCGAGATATTTCATTTCACCCGCGCCTGGATGCAAGCCCAGGCTGAGCGGGTCGGCGATTTCTCAGGCCCGGATTTCCGTACTGGGCGGGCGCTGAACCTGCCACCGAGCTACCTGCTCATCCACCGGGTAAGCACCGGAACATTTGGGGTGCTATGCCAGCTGGACGCCACCGTGCCGTTGCGCGGAATTGCTCAGCGCTGGCAACCAGGTTTCGCGAACTGAACCCTCTGCTTGCCGCCCTTCCTTACTTTTCCCGACATGGAGCTATATCGGGGTAAACGTCATATCCCCGATATAGCTCCATGTCCGGCGCATGCCGCGGGTCAGCGAACTACAGGCGCTCGGCGGCGCGGTGGGCCCGCCGTTCTGCGTAACGGGCCAGGCGTTGCCAGCGGCGAACCGCGGCCAGCCTCCGGGCAACCTGTTCTTGCCGAGCCCGGCGCTGATCATGGCACATTCGATCTCGGGCGAGCACTTCGTACAGCAACATGGTGGCGCTCCAGGAAAGTCATAGCGATCGAGCGGAAGCCGGCTACTGGCGACCGCATGGTTGGTAGTCGTTGTGGCCAGCGGGGACCCAGGTTGGGGGACTCTTGAAGAGCCCCCCAACCTCAGGCGGCGGTGCCCCGGCTGGCGGACTCGCGTTCGGCACGTTCCCGCTCCAGGGCGGCCTTGCTGGGGCGGCCACGGGGGCGCTTACGCGGGATGACAGCCCCGTGCTCGAAGATCTCGCCGCCCCACACGCCCCACGGCTCCTGCCGGGACAACGCGCTGTCCAAGCAGGCGAGCCTGATGGGGCATTCAGTGCACAGCTGCTTGGCCTGTTCCAGCTCAGCGGGTGACTCGGCGAACCAAAGATCCGGGTTGTGATGTGAGCGGCAGGGCAAGGTGTCCGATCCGGACGGCACCGTATCGAGCAGGGGGGCCAGCTCTGCGCTACCTAGCAGGACGGGCAACGCTCCGCCGTCCAGCGGGACGGTCGCGGTCAACACTTGTCTCTCCTCCTCGGTGCCGGTCCGCCGCGGGATGAGTGCCTCGCAAACGCACCGAGGCCGCGGATCCCGCTGCGGGGTCCGCGGCCTCGGTGAGCCGGATGTCGCTGGCTCGGGGATCAAGGCTCCGATGCGGACTTGTGCATACGGTCGGTAGCTGGCAGATCACTGCCAATCGGGTTGATGAGGACGGGGTGGAAGGGACGCTCAGCGAGCAGCCAGCGCGCGCTCATCGGCGCGGTCCACGGACGCTTGGACTGAATGCCCCCAGACACAGCGACGAGCCCGAACTGCGGGAAGCAACGGGCACCGGTGGTCGTGTTGATCTCCATCGGATACTCCTCCTTCCCGCCTGGCCCATGTGCAGTGCTGGGCGATCCACCCTGGTCAGCCGCATACCACGACCGCTTCCAGGAAGTAGGAGCAAGAGTAGGACCCTGCTGATACACGAGCAACCGAATTATTTTGGGAATTTGTTGCTCACGCCTGTTCACGTCCGGCCGGCGTAGGACCGTCCCGCGGTCACCGGTGCCAGGCCGTGGAGAAACCGACTGCGCTGGCGGGAAGGCCGCCCGCCTGGGCTGCGAGTCAGCGCCCACGACAGCGCAAGCCAGCGCCGAGCCCGGGTCACTCCCACGTACAGCAACCGGCGCTCCTCCTCCAGCGCAGCCTGGTCGCCGTCAGCGTACTGAATGGGCAACGTGCCGTCGGCCAGACCGACCAGGAACACCGCATCCCATTCCAGCCCCTTTGCGGAGTGCAACGAGGCCAACGTCACACCTTGTACCGCGGGCGGATGCGCAGCATCCGCCCGCGCGTCGAGCTCGGCGACGAACTGGCCAAGATCAGCTAGGGGGATACTGGCAGCGAGATCATCGGCCAGCTCGGCGAGCGCGCGCAGCGACTCCCAACGGGTTCGGGCGGCACTGCCCGCTGGTGGCTGCGCGGTCAGACCGTGCCGGGCCAGTACCGCCCGAACGTTGGCGCCCAGCCCGGCTGCTGACTCCAGGGTGGCTGCCGTGGCGGCCGCTCGCAGCGCTCGAATCGCACTGCGCACTTCCAAGCGGTGAAAGAAGCGCTCACCGCCGCGGACCTGGACGGGGATGCCCAGCGCGTCCAAGGCTTGCTCGTAGGCCTGCGACTGAGCGTTCACCCGGTACAGCACAGCGATCTGGGCAGGCGGGACACCCTCGCGCAGCAGCTGCTCGATCGACGCGGCTACAGCGCCGGCTTCAGCGAGTTCGTCGTCATGCTCGGTGAATGCCGGCTCCGGACCCGCCGGCTGCTGACCCTCTAACGGCAGCCGGGCACCAGCAGGGCGGCCGCGGGCACTGGAGATCACCCGATTCGCCAGCGACACCACCTGCGGAGTGGAGCGGTAGTCGCGGTGCAACCGTACCGTCACCCCATCAGGGAACCGTCGGCTGAATTCCAGGAGGAAACGAGGGGTTGCACCGGCGAAGGAATAGATGGTCTGGTTGGCATCACCGACCACGGTGAGGTCGTCACGGCCGCCTAGCCAGGCGTCGAGCACTCGCTGCTGCAGCGGGGTGACGTCCTGGTATTCGTCGATGACAAAACAGCGGTAACGGTCCCGGAACTCCTGCGCCACATCCGGGTGTCCCTCCACGGCAGCTGCCGTGTGCAGCAGGATGTCGTCGAAGTCGAGCAACTGGTTGCGGTTTTTGAGTTCCTCGTATACGGCATACACCGCCGCGACCTGCGCTACCGGCGCCGGCGGCTGCCGCCGAGCTGCGGCCACAGCGGCCGGATACTGCACCGGGCTGATCAGGTTCGCCTTGGCCCATTCGATCTCACCCGCGAAGTCGCGGACATCGTCGGCACCGGTGGCCGCCCCCGCGCGCTGCGCGGCCTGACCGACCAGTCGCGGCTTGTGCTCCAGCAGCGGCCACGACTGACCCCCAACCACTCGGGGCCAGAAGTAACGCAGCTGCCGAAGCGCTGCGGCATGGAAGGTGCGCGCCTGCACACCGCCTACTGCCAGGTCACGTAGCCGGGTGCGCAGCTCCCCCGCCGCGCGGGCGGTGAACGTGACAGCCAGCACCTGCCCCGGCGCGACATGACCGGTCCGGACCAGCTGGGCGATCCGCCGGGTGATGGTGCGGGTCTTTCCGGTACCTGCGCCGGCCAGCACACAGACCGGCCCGCGTGGCGCGCAGACCGCGGCGCGCTGCTCTGCGTCAAGGCCGTTCAGCGGGTCTCGGTGCTCCCCCACGACCGGCATCCTCCCAGAGCTGTCCGACGGTCAGGAACATCGCGCAAGGTTTCCCTGTTGATGCTGAGCGTGAATGACGTGACGATGTACTCGACGGTGTGGTGCGGCTACTGCCGGCGGCTCAAGGCACAACTGGATCGCGCGGGCATCCCCTTCCGGGAAGTGGACATCGAACACGATGCAGCGGCCGCTGAGTTCGTGGCAGGCGTCAACGGGGGCAATCAGACGGTGCCGACCGTGCTCTTACCAAACGGTTCGGTGCTGACGAACCCGACCATCGACGAGATCATCGCGGCCACTCCTGCCTAACGCTGACCCTGCCGGAAATTGGCCACGAAGCGTTATGATTGCCCGCGTGCTTGGTCGGTAAGCGGCTGACGCGGGGGCGGTGTGCCAGTGAAAACCAGGGACCGGAAACGGTGGGAACGAGAACTCACTGACCACATGCGGCGCCATGCCGCTGACCTTCATCAAGTATCTCGGCCGCGAGCCCAGGCCGGAATGTGGATGACTGCGCCGCGGCTCATCCTCTGGACGCTCATGGTAGTGATCATCACCAGTGTGGGCTGGGCGGTTGGCCTTTACGTCTTCTAACTGGTTGACGTACTTGCCGTGGCGGGCATGCCGGTCACGGCAGTTCCACGCCACCCAATCCCGCCAGCGGATCGGACAGCCGCTTGGCGTCTCCCACCACGACGCCGGTGAACCGGCTGGGAGCAAAGAAATGTGCTGCGGCCTCGGCTACTTCAGCGGCTGTGACGACGCGTAGCCGGCTGGGGTGGGTAAGCAGCCAGTCGAGGTCCAGGCCAAGGCCGGCCAAGGTCACCAGCTGACCCGCCAGTCCACGCTGAGATGCCAAATTGATGGTCAGCGATCCGATCGCGTAGTGGCGAACGCTGTCTACCTCGGCCTCACCGGGAGGCACAACGGTCATCCGGCCCAACTCGTAGCGGGTCTCCAGCAGTGCTGCCGCAGTGACTTCACTTGCTGTGTCCGCCTCGGCGACCAATGTGGCTCCGGAAGAGGTGAACTCGAGGCCACTGTGTGCGCTGTAGGTGTAGCCCTTGTCCTCCCGGATGTTCTCCACCCAGCGGGACGAGAAGTACCCACCGAACACCAGGTTTGCCAGCTGCAACGCCGGATAGCGTTCATCGTCACGCGGCACCGCCTGCGCGGACAGCCGCAGCTGGGACTGCACTGCGCCGTCGCGGTGCACCAAGAGCACATCAGCGGGGGTCAAGGGTGGCAGCGGCGCCAGCCCGACGGCAGGGTGGTCGGACTGCCAGCCCGCCAGCATTGACGCGACCAATTCGACCGCACGATCCGGCACGATGTCACCCACAAGCACCAGCACCGCGCGGCGGGGTACCACCGAACGGCGGTGCAGCGCACGAACGGCGGCCGGCGTCACCGCGGCGACGTCGTCAGGTTCGGGCCACTCCCGGGCGAACGGATGGTTGCCGTAGCGACGCCGTTGCAGCGCCTCCCGGGCGATCACCTGCGGCCTGGACCGGCTCAGCGTGAGGCGTTCCACCAGGCGGTCCCGTTCCCGGATTACCTCAGGGCTGGCATACGAGGCCGCCCTGAGTGCGTCGCCGAGCACATCGAGTGCTATGTCCAACCCGCTGGCCAGAGCTGACCCCGACACCGACAGGTGCTCAGGATCGACTACGGCCGACAGCTCACCGCCGACAGCGGCGAGCACCTTGTCGATGGTGAACCGGTCCCGCCGGGGCGTGCCTTGCAGCAGGGTGGCGCCGAGCAACTCGGCACGGGCCGGGTGTGTGCGATGCGTGCCACCAAAAGGGATCCTCAACCGCAGTTCGACCATCGGCACCGCGGGCCGCCGCACCGCAATGACTCGCAGGCCGGTGTCCAGCACGGTATCCACAGCAGATGGTGCGCTGGGAGTGCGTGGCGGTCCTAGCGGCGGCAGCGGACGCGGCCCTAGCTCAGTGCTGCCGATCTGCTCGGCGGTGCGGTGCGGCATCACGCCTCCCCAACCGAAGAACCGCTTGCGGGTTCGAGCGCTGACACCGAAGAACCGCTTGCGGGTTCGACGATCAGCACAGCGCGGGAATCCGGTCGCAGCTGGCTGGCCGCCTTCGCGACTTGTTCAGCGGTCATCCCGGCCACCAGGGCGGGCGCTTCGGTGATCAATTCGGCCCGCCCGTGCAGCAACTCGAACGAGCCGATCCCGACGGTGCGGCTTACCAACCGGTCGTGCTCACGGAATAGCGTCGCAGCCCACCGAGCGGTGATGCGGGCCAACTCTTCGGGCTCGGGGCCGTTGGCAGCGAGTTCAGCAAGCTCCTCATCGGTCGCAGCGATCACTGCCTCGACGTCCACACTGCCGGGATGGATTGCGGTAATGGTGAAGGTATCCGGGTCGCGGGCATCCAGCGGCGCACCAAAGAGACCACTACCTGCACCGATATCGGTCACCAGCGCGTCGGTGTGCACCAGACGCTGCTCAAGACGGGAAGAGTCACCGTCAGATAACACCGCAGCAACGACCTCATAGGCGAGGTAGTCCTCGAAGCTGGCAGCCGGATCGGGCATCCGGTAGCCGAGGGCCAATGCGGGTAACGGTGCATGCGGATCGCGATAGCGATGCCGACGTTCTCCCTGTGGTGGCGGCTCACCGAACGATGGCCGTAGCGGTACTGGACGCGCGGGCACGTCATCGAAGTGCCGGTGCACCAGCTCGAGTGCTGCGTCCACGGTGAAATCTCCGGACACCGTGAGCACTGCGTTACCTGGCGCATAGTAGGCGTCGAAGAACGCCGCGCAGTCTTCCACGGTGGCCGCTTCCAGCTCGGAGAAATCACCATAGCCGTTGTGCGCATTGGGAAAGGTGTCATAGAGCACTGGGGGCAGCGTGATCCAGGGGAACCCGCCATAGGGCCGGTTCAGCACGTTGAGCCGGATCTCTTCTTTGACGACGTCGACCTGATTGCGCAGGTTTTCCGCGGTGAGCCGGGGCGCCCGCATCCGGTCGGCTTCCAGGAACAGCGCGCGTTCCAACGCCGCCGACGGCACGATTTCAAAATAGTTGGTGTAATCGGGGTGAGTGGAACCGTTGAATGTCCCGCCCGAAGCCTGCACATAACGAAAGTGGGCGAGCTTTTCCAGACTCTCGCTGCCCTGGAACATCAAATGCTCGAACAAGTGCGCGAACCCGGTGCGGCCTTGCGGTTCGGAACGAAACCCGACGTCGTAGTGCACACCGACGGCGACCACGGGAGCTGATCGGTCCGGGCAGAGCACCACCCGCAGCCCATTGGACAGGGTCTCGCGGTGCAGCTCGACCGCGGGCAAGGGGATACGGGTCATGGGCCCACCCTACGGTGGGCGACGATCCGGTCGCCGCGCAGCCGCCATGCCAACAACGCTCCCGCGATCCCAGCGACTGCTACACCGATCGCGCCCAGACGCTGCCCATTCCTTGCTGCGTTGGGGACCCCGGTTCCGGCCAGGCGCGCGACCCATTCGCCAGCCGGCAGCCGGTCAGGCACCTCGACGAACACCACCTCGCCGAGCCGGTGACCGCACCCATCCAGCCGGGCCGGCACCACCCGGCCCGTTACCAACTCAACGTGCACCAGATCTTCGGCATTGGCGGGGCCGCACAACACCGACTCCACCACAGTGGCCTTGGCGACGCGGAATTGGCCGCCACCGGGAGGTGGCCACAGCAACCACCCCATCCCGATCGACACGAGCACGATCATCACCGCAAGCAGCACGCCACCGGCTCGAGCGGTACCCCTGGCTGCCACCGGGCCATCGTAGCCAGGCGGCTTGTTGGCCAAGGATGTGCTGCTCAGTGAGGCTTGTAGCCGGTCGCGTGCGCTGCCCCGCGATCTGAAATCAGCAGCGGCGCAGACCCACCTCCCGTGCCCCAGCGGCCAGCGAGTCGAGACCGAATGCTTCCACAGGGCCCAGCGCCCCTGGCCCGGATACACCATGCTCGGCCGCCCGCTGCGCACCCCAGGCAAGTAGATCCGCGGTGAGCTGGTACGGATCACCGGACGCGACCCTGGCCTGGGCCAGCTTGGCGCCAGATGCGTCATAGGCGGTGGCTACGACGTGGGAGTTGACTTGCGCGAGCGCCCCTGGATCGGGCTCGTCAGCAACGAAGCGCTGCGCGAAGGTCCCGATGGCGCCCACTAACGACCGGGCACCAGGTAGCGCCAGCACCGCCGGTACGACATGGCAGGACAACTGCGCCAGGCGTGTCGCGGGAGTGCGCCGGCCGAGGTAGACGTCCACCTCCGACAGACCCGCTAATCCCGCCGCGGCTGCGAGCCGAGGCAGCGCGTAATGCTCGGTAGCGCCGACGGCCGTCACTGGGTACTCCACCCCGGCCACCTTGACGATGCGAAATCGCGATGCAGTGGGTTCGGCCTGGATGCTGCCGTCGCGCCAGGTAAAGCTTGGCTCGGTGAGTAACCCGGCAGCGGATCCGAAGGTGCCCCCACTGATCACCTGCGCCCTACCGACCCCACCGACCAGGTAGACAACCTCGATGCGGTGCACCGGTTGCTGCAAGCCGTGCAGCGCCAGCGCACCGGCGAGGTTGCCGGGCACGTAGTCGTAGCCGAAAGCCGTGATGAGGCCAGCCCCGGTCCGCTGCGCTGCCGGGCCGAAATCCTCGAATACCCGGCGGATGAACGGCGGCTCGCCTGTGGAGTCGAGATAAATCGCACCCGCCTCGACCGCTGCCCCCAGTGCCGGTTCCCCGAGCCGGACAAATGGACCGACGGTGCTGACCAGCACGTCATTCCGGCCGATCAGACGCTGCACCGTCGCGGGATCGGTCACATCAGCCCGCGCCACCTCCAAGTTCCCCAGCCGGGCTGCCAGCGCACCGAGCCGAGCGGTATTGCGCCCGGCCAGGATCGGACGCAAACCCCGCCGCACCATGGCCTGCGCCACCCGGCCGCCGGTGTAGCCGGTCGCACCGAACAGCACGATCATCGGGAGGGTGCGGCTAGGTGCTCGACGAGACGAGCCAGCGCCGGTATGGCGGCACGGACAGCGGCCTGATCTGTGCTCGGTAGTTCGTCAAGCGCATCGCCGATGCGCCGCTGGTGGGCCTGCTCCCAGCCGGCAAGCTTGGCGCGGCCTGCTGGGGTCAGGGTCACCACGGCAACACGCCGGTCGGAGGGGTCCGGGCTCCGCTCGGCCAGATCTGCCTCGACGAGGGCCTGGACTAGCCCGCTGACGGTGTTAGGCGCGAGTCGCAACAGGTCGGCGAGCTGGCCGATGCGGATTGATTGGTGATCCCGTACCGCGAGCAACAGTTCGACTTGCGCCATCGGTAGGAATTCCCATGGGTAATCGGTACGGATACTCGTGCGCAGCGCGCGCCGCAGCTGGGTAACCACCTCGGTGAGGGCCCGGGCTTCGGACGACACCACAGCTTGTGCAGCCTTGGATGCAGGCGCTGCCATGCCAGGAGCTTAGCCCACCCACTCATCGGTACCCGATTATGTCGGTCACCGATACAATTCCTCATGCCGGCGTTGCGGTGACCGCTGCGGGGGAACGGAGCCTGCCGTGAACTTGTCTGTATTAGTCCGCGAGCGGGCGCGGCCGGCGCGGATACGCGACTGGCCAGAAGCCTGGCGGCTGGCCGTCGCGACGGTGTGCTTGGGCGCATTCATGGGCCAGCTCGACGCCAGCATCGTGACCTTGACCTACCGATCGCTGCGTACCGAGTTCGGCGCTTCCTTGGCGGAGGTGCAGTGGGTATCACTGTCCTACCTGGTGACCCTGGCCGCACTGCTGATCCCGGCTGGGCGGTTAGCTGACGCGCACGGTCGCAAGCTGCTGTACCTGTACGGCTTCGTGGTGTTCGCCACCGCATCGGCCGCGTGCGGCTTCGCGCCGTCGCTCGGCGCGCTGGTCGCCTTGCGGGTTCTGCAGGGCGCCGGTGCCGCACTGATGCAAGCCAATAGCGTCGCTTTGATCGCCACCGGCGCTCCCCCGCATCGGCTACGTGCGGCGCTCGGGATCCAGGCAGCCGCCCAAGCTGTCGGGCTGGCACTGGGCCCCACAGTGGGCGGCCTGGTGATCTCCAGCCTGGGCTGGCGGTGGGTATTCTTGATCAACGTCCCGATCGGCGTGCTCGGCGTGATTGCGGGTGTCTACTTGCTACCTCGCACCCGGCAACGCACCCCAACCTCCGGATGGGATCTTTCCGGCCTCGTGCTGCTGAGCACCGCGACCACCGCGTGCTTACTGGCCATGTCGGCCGCATCCGGGCTGTCGCTGCCGGGTTGGGCGGTGATCACGCTGCCAGTGCTCGCGGTCGCCAGTATGGCCGCCTTTCTGCTGCGCCAGCGCTACGCGACCGCACCGCTGTTGGATCTGGGTCTGCTGCGCAGCCGTGCGGTCACCGCCGGATTGCTGGGCGCGCTGGGTGGATATCTGGTGCTGTTCGGCCCGCTGGTTCTCGTCCCGGTCGTGCTGACTGCGGACGGCTATGCAGAACTACGCGCCGGGCTTATCCTCACCGCACTGCCGGCCGGGTTCGCCATCGCTGCCGCGATCGGTGAACAACTCATGCCCAGCGGTTGGACTGACCGCGTCCGCTGCACCGTCGGTGCGCTGCTCGCTGTCGTTGTGTTGAGTGCGCTACTGGTTGTGCCACTGACGGATGCCTGGTTGATCCCGCTGCTGGGCGGGCTCGGGATCGCGTTGGGGATCTTCACGCCGGCGAACAACAGCCTGGTGATGCGGGCCATGCCCGCTCGTAGCGCCGGTACCGGCGGGGGATTGCTCAATATGACCCGTGGCTTGGGCACCAGCCTCGGCGTTGCGCTGGTCACGCTGGCGTTGCATCAGAGCGTGGCCCACCTGCCGGTCGACAGGCCACGCATCGCCCTTGCCTCCCTCACCACCGTTGCAGCCTTCGTGCTGCTGTCCACCCGGCTCAGTCCCGCCACACCCGCTGCCCATTCCTGACATGGGACATCTCGGGGCAGGGCGGAAGAACTGGCTACTCCGCGCGCAGTGCTTTGGCCAGTTCGGCGCGGCTGCTGATGCCGAGTTTCGCGTAAGCATTAGCCAGGTGCGCCTCCACGGTCCGGACCGAGAGGACCAAGCGCTCGGCGATGGCCTGATTCTTCAGGCCCTGCACAACCAGGCTGGCGACTTCGCCTTCCCGAGTGGTCAGCGGTCGCGGCGCGAGCTGCTCCAGAGCCGGAGTGCGGATCTCCTCGCAAGCTCGGGCCAGGCCAGCGGCGCGAGCTGTGGAGGCCGCCGCTCGCCGCCGATCACCGGCGCGCAGGTGCGCTGCGGCAGCATGCGCTGCGGCGTCGGTTGCCAGTAACCGGGCTCCCAACTTCTCGAACTCTGCGGCCACTTCATCCAGCCCGCCACCGGCATTGGCGGCCGCTGCCTCGGCATGCGCGCTATAGGCAGCTACCAGGGGACCCTCGACCTGTTCGGCCAGCTGCCGCAACCGGTTGGCCACCTCGCTTGCCCGTCCTAACCGGACCGCGGCATGCAGCGCTTGCGCCTCGACAGCCCGCTGACCCATGTCACCGGCTACCCTGGCCGCCTGCTGTGTACGATCGATCGCCTGAGCGGTGCGGTCCTCGGCGGCCGCTTGCCAAGCCTCCGCCATCAACCACTCCGGTTCGAACACCGCGCAGTGCCGCCCGATCTCGCCGCTATCCAGCAGCCTCCTGGCCTGGGCGGCGTCGCCTAGCTGAGCATGGGTTTGTGCCAGCAGGGCAATACACAGTTCCCGGAACCCTCCTGGGTCGCATTGACCCAGCCCGGCGACCGCCTCGGCGAGCCATCGGATGGCGGTACGTGGACGTCCTGCGGCTAGTGATGCCCATCCGATATGAGCGGCGGCCAGAGCATCCCCGGCCCACTGCGGCTGGCTCATGCACCACTCGTGTAAGGCAGTGGCTCGAGCTACCGCATCGGGTACACGCCCAACCCGCATGAGCGCTGAGATCTCGGCATGCGCCAGGACCTGGCGGCATAACGCCATTTCCGGCTCAGTCGTGCAGCGGGCCAGAGCCGCCCAACCCGCTTCCACGGCGGACAGCACTTCGGTGGTGCGTCCCTGGACAGTCAACCCCGCCCCGGTTGCGCTCGACGCCCACACCGCAGCCTCTGGACTGACGCCCTCTGAGGCCAGGATCTCGGCGCCTGACTCTGCCGCCTGCTGCGGCCTCCCAGCAAAAAACGCCAGTACGCCCTGGACCGCGCTAATGCGCCGGCGCACCTCGTTGTCAACGGCGTCAGCGACAGCTTTGTGCAGCATCCCCTCGGCCTTGGCCACCTGGTGGACACCGAAAAACAGATTCAGTGCCCGCACCACGGCCAGCCGTGACCGGTCCTCTGCAGAAGTGGCGAAGGGGGCTGTCGCCGCTGCGACCTCGTCGGCTTCGTCTGGGCAGCCCTGCCAGCGCACCGCCTCGATCAAGGCCAGGTGTGCCTGCACCCCGTCGCGGCCGTCACTTCCGTCAATCGCAGCCTGCGCCAGGCGGGCGGCGTTTTCGTGATCGAGTAGGGCGTTAGCGTGTACGGCGGCATCGGCCAGCAGGCTGGCGTGTGCCTGCGGTTGGTCGCTATCCAGCAGCAGCAGACCGGCCCGGAGCAGGTCGTCTTGGCGTTTCCACGGCAGGTGTGTGTTCGCCAGCCTGCGGCGCAACTGGCAGGCATTGGCCTCCGGAAGCTGATCCCGCACCACGGTGGCGTAGATGGGATGCGCCAACCGCACCTCAGCTCGCCAGCCACTGTTGACGACCCTGACCAAGCCCCGGCGCTCCAACACCGCGACCACCTCGGGATTGATCAAACTGGCCACCCGCCCCAGACCTAGCGGCTCGTCGGTGGCCAGCAGCTCCAGCGCGGTTCTCTCGTCGGCCCCCAATCCACCGAGCTGGCCCTGGACGATCTCGCGGAGGCGGGGAGTGGGCTCCATGCGGCCTTCCCAGCGCCACACGCCATCGCGCATCCGCAACTTCCCGGTCTCGCAGCCGCCTTCGACCAGTTCCCGCAGGAAAAGGGCGTTCCCGCGGGTAGCCCGCCACAGCCGTTCGATGGTGCGGCTGTCGACCACCCCGCCGAGCACAATGGTGACGAGACGGTTCATTGCCGCCCGCGGCAGTTGCGTCAGTTCCAGCCGGTCGGCCAAGCCGTTTTTCCATAGCGTCACCACTGGATCCGGCGCAGGTTCTCCGGTGCGCACGGTCAGCACCACGCATGCTGTGCGGGTCAAGGCCAGCTGATGGAGCAGCGTCACCGACAGCTCATCAAGCAGGTGTGCATCGTCCACGCCGATGACCAACCGGTGGCCCTTGCCCTGCTCGGCGATCGCGGCTCCGGCTCGCTGCAGCAACGTCAACGGCTCAGACACTGTTTCCACTGCAGGTACCAGGTGCGCCACCGCTCCCAAAGGAATGGCCGCCGCCGCGTTAGTTCCCGCGGCCCACCGCGTCACCCGACCACCACGCTTTGCCACTGCCAGCGCTTCGCGAGCAAGTCGTGTCTTGCCAACGCCGGCCGGGCCGGCGATGACGACGCTGCGTGATTCCCCACCAGTTAAACGCTCTGCGATAAACTGCAACTCTGAGTCACGCCCTGTGAGCGTCCACGAATCCGTTCTCATCGCAGGCCCGACCTACGCGCTCGGCACCCGGCGCTGGTCGGAGGCAATGTTGACGGCACAGCCGGCCGCCACGGCCCCCCCTGACACATTGGCTACGCCCCCCCGCGTCGCGCCAATACCCCCTGGACGTCAGCATAAGCTAACTGTGACGAGATAGCCATGGGCGACTTGTTCTTAGACGGTGAATACTACAGTGAGTAGGATAGTAAGATCCCACTTCGGTAACAGTGCGTATACCTGCGGTAACAGGTTGTTTCTACATTTAATTGTCTTCAAATAGAGGATCGCCCCTAGTCGATCCCATTTCTGTCCACTACTTACCCACCATTATCCGGAGTCGGGCACAACGGATGACATCCCCGATGTCTGAGAGCGGGTGATGCGGGGCGAGCCGCGGTAGCGCAGTACCGACGCTCCGGTGGCCTCCACGGCCAACGTGTCGCTGACGGTGACGACCGCATGGCTGGCCCCAGACAGTTCTGCGTCGAGGCGGTGGGCGGTGAGGTCACCGAGCGGCAACCGGCTGGCTCCGGCCGCCTCCAGGTGAAAATCTTGCACCTGCCCAAACACTCCCACAGTGCCAGCTCCGGAAACGCCGGCCTGCAAGCGGTCCACCTGGACCGGCCCGGTCACCGAGCCCACGCCGCTCACCACCAGCTGCAGCGTGGGGCTGCGCACGGTATCGGTCAGCACGACGCGGCTGGCTCCGCTGCTAGCCACCCGATCAAGCCGGCCCACGGTCACGTCGGCCGACAGGGTGGCATTCCGGACGTTCATACCCGGCTTGATACCTAGCCGCAGCACTCCGCCGGTCACAGTGGCGTCGATCCGGTCAACCAGGTTGTCGTCCATCCTGACCACCGCCTGCGCCGGTCCGCCCGTCCGCAAGTGCACGACGAAATTCGCCGCGGCCACCACCGCGGTGACTCGGGAAAGGGCAACCGTCCGGCTAGTCAGCCGGCCGGAGCCAGCCAGGGCGGCGGGATCGGAGAAGTCGCCACCGAGCGCACCGGGTGTCCCGTCAGCACCGGCGCCACCGTCGGCGTTGCCACCGTTACCGCCATGGCCGTTGCTCCCCCAACTGCCATAGCCGTCCCCACCGTCACCCCCAATACCTCCGGCACCTCCGCTGGTGGTTCTGCTGGTACCAGCCGTGCCGGTACCAGCAGAACCTGGAAATGATCCCGTCGAGGTGCAACCCGCCAACAGTGCCGTGATCGCCAGCATCACTGCCGCCCGGGGAACCTGGATGGTGCCCCACCAAACACTGCACTCCGGGTCATCAGGCACTACACTTTCCCCGCGCGTGTCCGCGCTATCGGCGAGCGAGTAAGCAGCCAGCGCACAGGCCGGCGGACCATCATGCCCAGCATCAACAACGATCCCACCCACGGGATCAATAGCAAGATGACCTGCACGACGCCCAGCGTGCTCTCGGCGATGTGGCCCTCCACCGCTGCAGCCGCCACTGCCCGGCACAGGTAGACCAGCCGATCCCATACCACCGGCAGCACCTTGGGGATCACCAGTAAGAACCCGATCAACCAATACCCCAGGTAAGGCACCACGATGAGGACCCACAGGGTGATCGTGCGACGAGCCCACGGCTTGAGCTCTTGCACCCGGGGATGGGTCGGCCGCCCGGGGATAATGCTCGCCAGCACCGGACCCATCCGGCTGAAAAGATCCGGTACACCAATCAGGTCGGACAGGATGTAGTAGCCATCCAGCCGGATCATCGGCAGGAACTGCGTCGCGGTCTCGATATGAAGTGCCACGATGGCCACCAGCAGCCACGGTGCGCCGGTATCGAGGTAGGCTGCGCACATTCCGGTAATGAACACCGCGTTGAAATAGACGCCGCCGAGATCGGTTCGCAGCCGCCCAACCCGGCTCAAACGATAGGAATCGGTGACCGTGCTGTAGAGCGCCGGCCACACCAAGTACAGCCCAAAGCCCATCACTCCAGGTTTGGCGCCACCATAGCGGCACGCGGCTACGTGCCCGCACTCGTGAAACGCGGCCGAGACCAGTAGCAACCCGATCACCAGCAACGTCAATGCCGGCTGATACACCAATGCCACCGCACTCGGCACGATCTGTCCCAGACCACCCTGAGCAATGATGGCCACGTCCAACCCGACGAATGCAGCCAGTGCGGCCAGAATCACCGGGGGCCAGAACATCGGTCCGAATAACCCGGCAATACGCCAGACCAACCTCTCGGGCACTACGCCGACCCGAAACTTTAACGCCAGCAACGGATCGGACTTCACCGCCATCTTTGGCTTGCCGTCGCCCTGCTCTGCGCCAGGTTGACCAGGCACCGAATCGTCGGCCACGATTCCTACCGGCTGCAACCGCTTTTCCAGCAGAAACGCCACCTGTTCGGCCTGCACTATCTTGCCGATCTCAGCGCTGAGCACCGTGGCCAGCTGCTCATGGTCACGCTCGCCATCCAGGCTGGCCGCCAACAGATATAACAAGCGCGGCAACTGGATGACCTGTCCGTCGACACGACGCACAATGTAGGGCGCCTGGACGAAACCCGATCCCTGATACTCCCCGATCAGTTCGATTCCCTCGGCCAGTCGCGGCGCCGTACCCACAACTGAGCCTGAATCAACCATCACACGTTCAGTGTCGATGACGCCCTCCCCGACTCCCCGACCCGAGCTCGCTGTAGCCGGATTCGAAACCTGCTACCACCGGCAACTTGCACCCAAAACACCCTGTAAAGGGCAGACACTCGACGGCGGCATTATTGAATCGTCATCCAGCCTAACCGATACCTAATGCCTTAGTATGGTTGTCGACTACTTAGTTTCAGCGGCGTCATTGCGTAAGGTTGCGGTGCTATAGCATTGCGAAGGGGCGGCCGACTCCAGCCACCCCTTTCGCACTACGGCGCACCTGATGACGCCTGAACTACCCTTCGACTCAGCTGTTGATGGCCCCTCCGGCACCGCCAGTACCATCGCCGCCTACGCCGCCGAAGCCGCTACCTGCGGAGTTGGTCTGGTCGCCCAGCAGGTTGACGTTGATGAGGTTGGCGCCGATTCCGCCACGCCCGATGCCACCGCGACCACCAACGCCGCCCTCGCCACCACGGCCACCGCTGATCGTGGTGAACATCGACATCAGGGTACGGTGCGGCAACAGCTCGGCACGCTGCCTGTCGAGGTCAGCAAAGCTCAGTGCGTCAGACATAGATCCTCCTAGGAAAGGTGTTCCGGCGGCCTGTCGATGACCCCGGGGACTACGGACACCGCATCGGTGGCAGTACCGATTCGGCGCTCACCTACCGTGCCCATAGCCACACCCTCGTGGCAATCAGTAGTCGTACTTAACTCTTCTAGGTGCACTACGTAGTCTCAAGGACACTCCTGCTACGTAGCGACTACAGATGCCACGGAGATCCAGTCGGCGAATCACCTACGTCGAAAGTCCGCCTCACCCCATTTTCCCTGGTAATTGGGCCCTACTGGCTGGGAGGGGTGACCGGGCCCCGAGCACCCCTCCACCAGCCAGCGGCGCTACGCACGATCAGGTGATCACCTAGTCGTGCAGCCCATCTCAGCTGCCCAGCGCCCCACCGGTGCCGCCCCCAGCGTCACCGCCAGCACCGCCGGTCCCATCGCCGGCGCCGTTGACCTGGTCGCCGAACAGGTCGATGTTGAGGATGTTCAGGCCGATGCCACCACGGCCCTGGCCGCCCGCGCCACCCTTGCCGGCGTTGCCGCCACGGCCACCACTGGCATCCGTGTGCAGGAGCGACATGACAGTGCGGGCCGGGAGCAACTCCACGTGCTGAGAGTCAACTTCAGCAAAGCTCAATGCGTCAGACATCAATCCTCCTAGGAAAGGTGATCCCGGCTAACCGGGCCGAAACACCTCATCGGTTGGCAGTGCCGATTTGGCTATCCACACCTTGCCTAGCCGCACGGTCGGGTGGCAATCAGTAGTCACACGTAACTGTGCCGCAGCTACTACCTAGGACGCGGATTTTCTTCTCATACCTAGCCGACCACAAAGTCCACTTAAGCGTGCCACCACAAGTACCTATCTCGGAACCGACTCCCCGAACCATCTGGAGTCCGAACTGCTGCACTTGAATCAGGGGGTAAAGGGGGCAGCAAATTGAGCCACCCCCTTTACCAATTCCTGTCGCGCACGACCCCTGTGATCGTCCGACGACACTAATTGGGTCAGCTGTGGACAGATCCGCCCTTGCCACCATCGGCCGAGCCGCCGGCACCGCCGGTTCCGTCGCCAGCGCTGTTGGTCTGGTCACCGAAAAGGTCGATGTTCAGCACGTTCAGACCAATTCCGCCGCGACCCTGGCCACCGGCGCCACCGTGGCCACCGTTGCCGCCACGGCCGCCGTTCTCGCCACCGGTGTGCAGCAGGGACATGACGGTGCGAGCCGGCAGGAGCTCCACGTGCTGCCCGTCGATCTCCGCAAAGCTCAGTGCGTCAGACATCAAATCCTCCTAGGGAATATTGCCCCGGTGATACCCGAGGACTACATCGCTTCATCGGCGGCATTACCGATTCAGCAACACATACTTTGCCCGCCATTAAGGCCACCCGGCAATCAGTAATCGCACGTAACTCCACAGCGTGGACCACGTAGCCATGTGGAATTCTGCTATTCCGGTACCTACCACGGAGATACGTTCACGAACTGGCCTCGATAAGTACAGCAAACGAAAGGGAGGGGTACCCGCTAAGCGGGCCACCCCTCCCCGATAAACGGCACACTGCGATCGTTAGATCGCTAGCAGCATCGGCTCACTCAGCTTTGCACAGCTCCACCGTTGCCACCATCGGCGGTGCCGCCCGCGCCACCGGTCCCGTCACCAGCGCTGTTGGTCTGGTCGCCGAACAGGTCAATGTTCAGAAGGTTCACCCCGATGCCCCCGCGGCCGGCGCCACCGTTGCCGGCGTGGCCGGCGTTCCCGCCACGGCCGCCGTTTTCGCCACCGAGGTGTACCAGCGACATCACGGTACGGGCAGGCAGGAGCTCCACGTGCTGCCCGTCGATCTCAACAAAGCTCAATGCGTCAGACATCAAATCCTCCTAGGAAAGGACGCCCCGGAGACTTCCGGGACGAAAACACGTCATCGGCGGCATACCGACTCGGCATCACATACACTGCCCACATCAGGGTCGCGAGACAATCAGTATTCACACGTAACTCGCAGGTCCGAACTACCTAACGAACCGGCTGCAAACCAACAATATGCCGACCGGATACGTAGCTGACCGCGACTGGCGTCGCATATTTGGAACCCAAGATTTACCGTAGAAAAAAGCGCACCGGGAAGGGTGGCCGAATGGCCACCCTTCCCGGTGCGTGATCGCTCTGCAGTGACGATCTGGTGGCTGCAGAGCGGTTGGTTAGGAAGCTGCAGGGGCAGCCGCAGCAGGAGCGGCAGTGGCAGCACCACCAGTAGTGGCACCACCATCGGCGCTGCTCTCGCCACCAAGGCCACCGGTCAGCGAGTTGGTCACGTTGCCCTCGGTGTAGAAGTACGGGTACAAGAAAAACGCCTTGCCCTCGCCCTCGCCACCAACGCCACCCTTGCCACCCTGGCCACCGTTGCCGGCGTCTCCGCCGCGTGCGCCGGAAAGGTTGAACAATGACAGAACAGTACGTGCAGGCAGCAGTTCGACGTGCTGCACGTCGATCTCCGCGAAGCTCAGTGCATCCATAAGGTCCTCCTAGGAAAGGTGAGTCCCGGGGCAAACCGGGGACACAAACCACCCTCATCGACCTAGTTTGCCGACTGGGTACCATCTACCCTGCCGAGGAGTAACGCTATGCGGCAATCGGTAATCGCACGTAAATCCCAGAGTGAAGTACCTAGCAAACGTCCTCACTTTTTACACGTAGTCCAGCGCCCATATGTTACGGAGATTGGCGGCACCGGACACCAATGCTGCCTTGTCAATCCCCAACTGCCGGTTCAGCCAGCAGGTATGCCACGTAAGAGGTCCCGCAACCCGTCGGCATCGAGCAGGTCAGTAGGCCGCAGCGTGCGGTTGTCCCGGACGTAGTGAAATGCTGCCCGCACCCGATCGAGCGGAGCTCCGGACAGCGCCGACCAGGCCAACCGGTAGGCGGCGAGCTGCACGCTCACCGCCGGCAGTGCCAACTCATCGGGCACGGGTCCGGTCTTCCAATCGACCACTGTCCACCCGCCGTCCGGGTCCGCGAACACCGCATCCATCCGGCCGCGCACGCCTACTCCGTCCAACACCGTCTCGAACGGAACTTCAACATCATGCGCGCTACGGTGTGCCCACGCACTGGCGAGAAACGCCGCCTGTAGGGACGCCAGATCAGTGTTCGGCGCGGCTGACTCGTCGGCAGCGCCGGGGAGTTCATCATGATCGATCAACCGGGTGGAACCGAACCGCCGTTCCAGCCAGGCGTGAAATGCGGTCCCGTTGCGCGCCATCGGGTTTGGGGGCAACGGCAGCGGCCTGCGTAACCGCGCCGCCAGGGCTGCCGGGTCGGCGGCGAGTTCCACAAGCTGGCTCACTGACAGGTGTGCGGGCAGCAGTACCTGTTGGTGAGCCCGCCGGGCATCTCGCTCGGCGAGCAGCACGTCCACCTCTTGCTGCCATTGCCCTGCAGCAGGCACTGGTGAGTCGTCTGTAGTGCACAGCTTGAGGGCGTCGTGTACTAGCGCAGCGCCCGCCACCACCGCATCGCGGCGGTGCCCGAGCGGGTCAACTGGCCAGGCTTGTTGCCTCGGCGCAGCGTCGAGCGGGTTGGTCTGGCCCTCCGCAGGGGCCGGCGCCCACTGATCGATAACGCAAGGGACGGCATCGCGAATCTCCAGCAGGAACGGCGATACCTGCTTCGGCGCGGTCCCGGCCTCAGCCCAATGATGACCACTGACCAGAAGTGCCTGCTGGGCACGGGTCAGGGCGACATACAGCAGCCGGCGTTCCTCCGTCAGCCGGCGGGCGTCAAAAGCCTCCTCGTGGGCGGCCAGGATCTCGGCCAGTTGCTTCTGATCCGCCCCGGCAGGCAGCGTGAGATCGGGCAGATCTGCACGGTCGCCGCGCAGGGCTACCGGCAGCTCGGTGACCGTCCGCAGCCACGACGAGCTTTTCTTAGCCGCCGGGAATATCCCGTCGACCAGGTGTGGAAGGGCCACCACCTGCCATTCGAGGCCTTTGGCGGCATGCACGGTCAGGATCTGCACCCGATCTGGGGCGACTTCCACCTCACCTTGCTCCAGACCGTCTTCGGCGTCCTCGGCGGTGCTCAAGTAGTCCAGCAGTGCGGGTAAACCAGCCAGTGGGCTGGCAGCGGCAAAGTCTGCGACCACATCGGCAAAGGCATCCAGATGGGCTCGACCCGCGGGTCCGGGACGGACCAGCGATTCGGTGTCGAGCAGCAAGGTGCGCTCGGCATCGGCAACCAGGTCGGTCAGCGGCTGGCTGATCCGGCGGCGCAACGCTCGTAGCTCGGCAGCCAGCGTGCGCAGCCGCCGGTAGCCCAGCTCGGAGTAGCGCGCCGGGTCGCCGGGTGAGTCCAACGCATCCACCAACCCCGCCGCCTCAGCTGCTTCCCCGGGCAGATCGCCAGGCAACGCAGCCAGCACCGCGGCCGCATCAGCGCTCTGGCTTGATCCATTCTGGTCGGTACCACCCGTACCCGGTGCCGACTGGTGATCGATCGCCAATTCCCGGGCCCGTTCCCACAAGGCGGCCAGATCGGCCGTGCCGATCCGCCAGCGCGCACCGGTGAGCAGCCGCACCGCGGCGGTGCCGGCAAGCGGGTCGACGAGTAACCGCAGCACGCTCACCAGGTCGCGGATCTCCGGCGTGTCGAGCAACCCACCGAGCCCCACCACCTCGACCGGTACCTCGCGGGCCCGCAGCGCCGCGGCCAGCGGGGCCATATCCGCGCGGCGGCGCACCAGCACCGCAGCACTGGGCGGGATCCCGCGATCGGCCACTGCGCGGTGCCAGCGGTCGGCGATGGCGGCGGCAACCCAGCTGACTTCGGTATGGGCGTCGGGCAGCAACGCAACGCGAACCTCACCGGATTCAGCGCCATCCCGGCAGCACAACTCCCCTACCCGGACCGCGCCACCGCGCAACTCACCGGAAGCCGCGTTCGCCACCGCGAGAACCTCTGGCGGGTTGCGGAAGCTGGTCAGCAGGCCGCGGGTAACGGCCGGTGACCCGTCGGCGCGGGGGAAATCGGTCGTGAAGCGCGGCAGGTTCGCCGCAGAGGCACCGCGCCAGCCGTAGATCGACTGGCACGGGTCACCGACCGCGGTCACCGGGATTCCGGTAGCACCGAACAGCGACCGCAACAACACTCGCTGGCTATGCCCGGTGTCCTGGTACTCGTCGAGCAGCACTGCCTGGAAACGGGCCCGCTGCGCCGCACCCACCTCCGGATGGTCACGCGCCAACATGGCGGCAACGCTCATCTGGTCACCGAAGTCCAGCACCGCCTCGCGGCGCTTGAGCTCGAAGTAACGCTGCACTAGCGGCAGCATCGCCAGCCGCGACCGTTGCGCCTCCAACGCCGGCTTGAGATCAGCGCGCAGCGGGCCACGCTGGCGGGACCCGGGTGCGGCAGTGACCAGCGCATTGATCAACGCTTCGGTATATTCGCGCAGCTGGGCCGGCTCGCACAGATGCTCGGCAAGCTGCCCGGCAATCCCAAGCAGCCAGCCGGTGACCGTCCGCGGCACCTTCCCGTCCAGATCCAGATCAGGTTCCCATCCAGCGGTGACCCGGTGTGCTAACTGCCACGCGCCGGTCTGGGTAAGCAACCGGGCCCCAGGGTCGGTGGGTAATCGCAGCCCGTGCTCGGCGACCAGCCGGCCTGCGTAGGCGTGATAGGTCAGCACGGTGGCCTCACCGGTCAGCGCGGCGGCCCTGCGCTGACCGGTGGAGTCCAGTCGATCCAGCACCGGTGAGCCGGCGAGCCGGCGTAGCCGCGTCCGGATCCGTTCGGCGAGCTGCTGGGCCGCCTTGCGGGTGAATGTCAAGCCGAGCACGCCATCGGGTGTGATGTACCCGTTGGCGACCAACCACACCACCCGGGCCGCCATTGTCTCTGTCTTACCCGATCCCGCGCCGGCGATGACAAGTGTCGGTTCGTCCGGCTCGGCGGCGATGACGTCGGCTTGCTCAGCGGTGGGCGGGGGCGTACCGAGTTCGGCGGCGAGCTCAACGGGTCCGATACCGGCGGTCGGCCGCCCGCCTTCGTCCGGTGACGCCGTCACTCCGTCACCTGCCGGCCCGAGTCGTGCAGGGGGCATGCGATCTTGGAGGGGCATCGGGCGCAATCGCCGTTGTCGATGGCGAGGAACTGTGGCCCCGCAGTGCGCCGGGCCGCCTCCCGCACGACACCGCGCCAGTGCGCCACGCCGGATGGGCCCAGTGGCTGTTGATTGCGCTGTACGGCGGCGGCGGTGCGAGCGGACACCTGCACGATGCAGGCACCCCCGGGCTCGGCGGGCAAACCCTGATCGGTAAAGGCACCGTGCGCGGCCGCGAGCTGGTAGACCGCCAGCTGCGGGTGATCTTCGGCAGCCTTCTTGCTGACCGGTACCTTGCTGGTCTTCACATCGACGATGACCGGGCGGCCATGGCAGTCACGCTCCAGCCGATCCACCCGACCGCGCAGCATGACCGCAGGGTCGCTATCAGGCGTATCAGGGCCGGGTGGTGGAAGGTGCACCTCGATGTCTTGCTCGCAGCACACTTCGGTGAACTCACCACGGCTATCACGCCACCAGCGGCGGAACATCTCCACCATCTGGCGGACCCGTTGCTGCTCAGCGCGGGAGTACCACGGGGCCCCCGCATCGACGCCGGCCCACGCTTGCGCCAGAGCGTCTTCAAGCTGCTCCTCGGTAGCCCCAGCTGCCACCGCCTGAACCAACCTGTGCACGATTGACCCGGTAACGGCGCCCAGCGCCTGGACGTCCTCGCCGCCATGCCGGGTGAGCAGCCACCGCAACGGGCAATTCGACACCAGCTCGACCAGCGACGGTGACACCCTGGCAGGTTCACCGAGCATTCGCAGCGCGGCCTGACTCGACAGCGGCCCAAGCCCATACCAGGAATCGGGATGCGCGCCAGGGACTCCCGCCTGGGCTAGCTGCGCCAGACCCGCTGCCGCATCGTGGCGCCGCTGGTCGGTCTCCTCGGGATCGCAACACACCCGGCGCAACTCGGCGACGAGTTCGGGCAGGCTCAGGCCCCGGTTCCGGGCGGCGGCGGGGTGCTCGAAGATCGATGCACCGGGTTCTTCGAGTTCAGCGAGGAACCGGGAGGGCTGTTCGTCTTCCCCTTGTACCGCGCTGACCAGCAACCGGCGCCGGGCACGGCTGGCCGCCACCAGCAACAGTCGCCGTTCCTCGGCCAGCAGCGGCGCGGTGCGCGATACCGTGCTGGAGTCGATGCCGGCGACTACGTCGACGAGCTGCTCCACGCCGAGTAGCGAGCCCCGTAACCGCAAGTCTGGCCAGCTGCCTTCCTGCACTGCGGGCACCGCGACGACGGACCACTCACGCCCTGCGGCCGCATGAACGGTCAGTACGGCTACCGCATTACCCTGAGGCGACCGATCAGCCAGCGAACCACCGGGTATCTGTTGCTCGCTGAGATAGTCGCAGAAGCCGAGCACCCCGGACGGACCACAGTCAGCGCCTGGGAGGCGATCCGCATAGCGAGCGGCAGCGTCGAACAGCGCGACGACCGCATCAAGGTCCCGATCGGCTTGCGCACCGGCGGGGCCACCACGCATCGCCAGGGCGGCCCAGCGCGACGCGAGCCCACTGCGGTGCCATACCTGCCACAGCACCTCCTCTGCGGTCTTGCCGCTGCGGGCGGCATCGGCGGCCGTTCGCAGCAAGCCGGCAAGTCTCCTTACCGGTGCCGCAGTGCGGTGGTCGAACCCGTCGAGTGGGTCGGCGCGATCCAGCGCGTCAACCAGCAGCTCACCGCTGGTTCGGGTACCGCCTGCGGCGAGCTCGCGGCGGCGCAGCTCCCGACGCAGCCTGCGCAATCCGACCGGGTCGGCGCCCACGAAGGGGGAGGTGAGCAGCGCATCTGCCGTCTCCTGGTCGAGCGCTGCGCGGTGCACCGCGCAGCGCAGCACCGCCAGCAATGGCACCACCGCGCCCTCGTAGGCCACTGGCACCTCCTCGCGGGGCACCGCTACCGGTACCCCTACCGCGAGCAGCGCCCGGCGCAATGCCGGCAATGCCCTCGCCGTGGAGCGCACCAGCACCGCCATGTCCGACCACGCCACGCCGTGCAGCAGGTGGGCCCGGCGTAGCTGATCAGCTACCCAGGACGCCTCGGCGGCCGCGGAACCAAACACCCGGACGGTGACCTGCCCACCCGGACTCTCCCCCACCGGACCGTGCTGGTCAGCGCGCGGGCCGGGCAGCCGGCTGGCCAGCCGTGACACGGCGGTCCGCACTGCTGGGGCCATCCGGTGGTCGGTGCACATCCGCACCACCGGCGACTCGCCGGTGGTCAGCAGGCTCGGATCGGCGCCGCGAAAGGAAAAGATCGTCTGGTCTGGATCGCCGAACAGCAACAGCTCGTGTGCCCGGGAGCCGAGCCTGCTGATCAGCCTGGCCTGCAACGGGTCGAGGTGCTGCGCATCGTCGACGATGAGGTGGCGCACCCGGTCGGATTCTCGGCGCAACACCTCGGCGTCGGTATCAAGAACCAGCAGCGCCGCGGACACCAGCTCAGCGGCGTCCAGAGCCGGCGCGGTGGCTTGCGGGATAGCGGTGCCCACCGATCCGCGAAGCAGCATGACCTGCTCGTAGCTGCGGAAGAAACGCCCAGCCGCCATCCACTCGTCGCGCCCGCTGCGGCGGCCTAGGGAGATGAGATCCTCTGGGGCCAGTCCGCGTTCCGCAGCGCGCATCAGCAAGTCTCGCAACTGCGCGGCGAAGGCCGGCAAACTCAGTGCCGGACGTAGGCGCGGCGGCCAACCTCGCCCGCCGGCTTGCAGCTCTCCGGCCAGCAGGTCCCGGATCACCACATCCTGCTCGGCGCCGGACAGCAATCGGGGCGGTGGCACATCGTGCAGCGAGGCCTGCAGCCTGAGGACGGAAAACGCATAGGAGTGCACGGTGCGCACTAGCGGTTCCCGCACGGTAGGCGTGACACCGCCGGCGACCAGCTGCTCGACAATGCGTTCCCTGAGGTCAACGGCCGCGCGGCGGCTGGATGCGAGCACCAGCACCTGCTCGGGATCTGCTCCCTGCCGTACCCGATCGGCGACGGTGTGGGCCACTAGGGTGGTCTTACCGGTACCCGGACCGCCCAACACCCGAAGCGGGCCCCCGGCGTGCTCCAAAACCCGGCAGGCATCGGAACCCCACAGCGCGGTGCGCGGTGTGACGGTTACGCAACGAATCAGGTCGGGCACGCTGCGCATGCAACCATGGGGCGCCGACAATCGGCGGCGCGGGACGGCACACCAGCCGCCGTGAACGCTGCACATGCTGCGTGGCCAGGCAGTCGGCAAGTCGATCTCGTCGAGTTCCGGCACTTTCACCGAGTCCCAAGACAGCGATCATGGGATAGTCGATCCGAGTGCCGGCGGAGGAAGACGGCGTTGGATCACGACAGCTGGGAGCGAGTACGGGAGGTCGTAGCCGCCATCCCGGCGGGCTCCGTGCTCGCCTACGGAGACGTCGCCGCCCAAGCCGGCCTACCTGGTCGAGCCCGGCTAGTGGGGCGCATCCTGGCCGAAGACGGTCACGACCTCCCCTGGCACCGGGTCCTTCGCGCCGACGGCACTCCGGCGCCCCACATCGCCACCGAGCAACTAACCCGGCTGCGCGTTGAAGGCGTGCTAGCCCACAACGGGCGCATCCCGATGCGGCGCTACCGCAGTCTGGACGCAGACTGCGGTAATTGCAGCCCGGAAAACCCCAGTCTGTATCCAGAGTGCGGTCGTGGATGATGTAACTGGAATGTTACCGCTTGTAAAGAATCAGCCAGCCGCGGGACGGGTAAACCGCGAGCCAGCTCACAAGTCAAATGTGTACTTCTCGCCGAGGGAACCAAGTCTTCGCAGGTCATCGAGCCCGATGGTGCATTTTGATGATTTTGCCACATGAACATTGTGTTACATAGGACGCACCACCGTCGGGGTGGAGATGTGAGCATTATCCGTCCTTGTTGAAGCACCAGGAAACCAGCGTCTAGGGTGGCGATCAGTCCCCGCAGCAAATGATCGCCCGAAGAGGTGGCGACCGTGACCAATACTCGTGATGACAATTCCGGCGATTTACTGCTACGGATGGGCCGGCATTTCCAACGTGGGCGCACTTCGGCCGATCTACGTACCGTACACCGAATCGGCGGTCGATCGGCGGATGTGTTCTACCGGGACCGGTGGGCCTACGACAAGGTGGTCCGCTCGACTCACGGGGTCAACTGCACCGGTTCATGTTCGTGGAAAATTTACGTCAAGGACGGGATCATCACCTGGGAAGCACAGCAAACCGACTATCCTTCGATCGGGCCGGACAAGCCCGAATACGAGCCCCGTGGTTGCCCTCGAGGTGCGTCATTCTCGTGGTACACCTACTCGCCAGCCAGAGTGCGTTATCCCTATGTGCGCGGCACGCTGCTGGAGCTGTATCGCGAGGCAAAACAGCGACTCAAGGATCCCGTGCTGGCATGGGCGGAGGTGGCCGGCGACCCCGAGAAAGCCGGCCGGTACAAAGCGGCGCGCGGCATGGGCGGCTTCGTCCGGGCCGAATGGTGGGAGGCCGTCGAGATCGCTGCGGCGGCCCATGTGCACACCGTCAAGCGCTATGGCCCTGACCGGATTGCCGGATTCTCGCCGATCCCGGCGATGTCGATGGTCAGTCACGCCGCTGGCGCCCGGTTCATCTCGTTGATCGGCGGGGCCATGCTGTCGTTCTACGACTGGTACGCCGACCTTCCGGAAGCCTCGCCTCAAGTGTTTGGCGACCAGACCGACGTGCCGGAGTCTGCCGACTGGTTCGACGCCGGGTACTTGATCATGTGGGGTTCCAACGTCCCCGTCACGCGTACTCCGGATGCGCATTACATGACCGAAGCGCGATACCGCGGCCAGAAAGTCGTTGTGGTGTCGCCGGACTACGGTGATCACACCAAATTCGCCGATGAGTGGTTGCCGGGGCGGCCGGGCACCGACGCCGCCCTGGCCATGGCGATGGGGCACGTCATCCTCAAAGAATTCTTCGTCGACCGCCAGACGCCGCGGTTTCTGGACTACCTCAAACGTTTCACCGACCTGCCATTTCTCATTACGCTCCATCAGGAAGGCGATAACTACCTGCCGGGCAAGTTCCTTACTGCAGCGGAGCTGGGGGATACCGGTGAAGGTGCCGAGTCGAAAACCGTGCTCGTGGATGCGCGCACGGGGCACCCGGTGATCCCGAATGGTTCACTGGGCCACCGGTTCACCGCCTCCGGGGAAGGCCGGTGGAATCTCGACCTCGACGGCGTGGACCCACTGCTGAGTTTCTACGGCGAGGGCAGCGCGGAGGTCAGCCTGCCGCGCTTCGATTCAGGCAAACCCGGCATACTGCGCCGCGGGGTGCCGACCCGGACGGTCGCCGGCAAGCTCGTCACGACGGTGTTCGATCTGCTGCTGGCCCAGTACGGGGTGCACCGGCCGGGTCTGCCGGGTAGCTGGCCCAGCGGTTACGACGACGCAGAGCAGCCCTATACGCCGGCCTGGCAAGAGTCGATTACCGGGGTGCCAGCGGCCGCGGCCGAACGGATCGGCCGGGAGTTCGCCGACAACGCCGAGCGTTCCGGCGGTCGCTCGATGATCCTCATGGGCGCGGGCACCAACCACTGGTTCCACTCTGACCAGATCTACCGGTCGTTTCTCGCGCTGGTGATGCTGACCGGGTGCCAGGGGGTCAACGGCGGCGGCTGGGCGCATTACGTTGGGCAGGAAAAGTGCCGGCCGATCACCGGCTGGGCCACGCTGGCTTTCGGCCTGGACTGGCAGCGCCCGCCACGGCAGATGCAGGGCACCATCTACTGGTACCTGGCCACCGACCAGTGGCGTTATGACCCGTTTACCACGGAAGCAATGGCGTCGCCACTGGCGCAAGGGCGTTTCGTGGGGCGTACCGCGGCGGACAACATTGCGCTGGCCAGCCGGCTGGGCTGGATGCCCAGCTACCCCACGTTCAACCGCAACCCGCTGGAGCTGGCCGATGAGGCAGATCGGCTGGGCAAGGGCGCCGCCCAGCACGTCGTGGACGGGCTGGCCACCGGACACCTGCGGTTTGCCTGCGAGGACCCCGACGCGCTGGAGAATTTCCCGCGGTGTCTGACCGTGTGGCGAGCCAACTTGCTGGGGTCGTCGGCCAAGGGCAACGAATACTTCCTGCGCCACTTGCTGGGCACTGCCTCCAACCTGCAAGCCACCGACGCTGAGGGAGTGCATCCGGATGAGGTGACCTGGCGTGATGCCGCACCGGCGGGCAAGCTCGACTTGCTGCTGTCGCTGGACTTCCGGATGACCAGCACCACGCTGTTTTCCGACATCGTGCTTCCTGCCGCTACCTGGTACGAGAAGCACGACCTGTCCAGCACCGACATGCACCCTTATGTGCACGCATTCTCCCCGGCGATCTCGCCGCCGTGGGAGACCAAAACTGATTTCGAGGCCTTCCACCGGATCGCGCGTAGCTTCTCGCAGCTGGCTGACAAACACCTCGGCGTACGCCGCGACATCGTGGCCGTCCCGCTGATGCACGACACCGCCGACGCCACCGCGCAACCCGGCGGCCGGGTACTTGACTGGAAAATCGGCGAGTGCGAGCCCATACCCGGCAAGACCATGCCGCGGCTGGTCGTGGTCGAGCGCGACTACCCGGCAATCGGCGAGAAGATGGCCGCGCTCGGGCCGCTGGTGGAGCGGGTAGGACTGACCACGAAAGGGGTTACCGTCCACCCGGATGCCGAGGTCGATTGCCTCAAGGCGACCAATGGCACGGTCATCTCCGGGAGCGCTGCCGGGCGGCCGTCGCTGGCCAAGGACATCCACGCCGCCGAGGCCATCCTGGCGCTGTCGGGCACCACCAACGGCCGGCTGGCCACCGAGGGCTTCCGCACCCTGGAGCGGCGCACCGGCACCACACTGGCCGACCTTGCCACGGAGAACGCGGGTAAGCGAGTCACCTTTGCCGACACCCAGGCGAGGCCGGTACCGGTAATCACGTCACCCGAGTGGTCGGGCAGCGAAACCGGGGGCCGGCGCTACTCCCCGTTCACCATCAACACCGAGCGGCTCAAGCCGTGGCACACTCTCACCGGCCGGCAGCATTTCTACCTCGATCATGACTGGATGTCCGAACTCGGCGAGCAACTGCCGATCTTCCGGCCGCCGCTGGACATGACCGGGTTGTTCGGTGAACCGAACATCGGGGCGCTGAGCTCCAACGGGCACCGCGCGGTCACCGTCCGGTACCTCACGCCGCACTCGAAGTGGTCTATCCACTCCGCCTACCAGGACAACCTGCACATGCTCACGCTGTCCCGGGGCGGGCAGGCCATCTGGATGTCCGATGTGGACGCCGCCAAGATCGGGGTAAAAGACAACGACTGGATCGAAGCGGTCAACCGCAACGGCGTCGTCGTCGCCCGGGCGATCGTCAGCCACCGGATGCCCGAAGGCACCGTGTTCATGTACCACGCCCAGGACCGCGCGGTAGGAGTGCCGCGCACGGAGAAGACCGGCAAGCGTGGCGGCATCCACAACGCACTGACCCGGTTGATGATCAAGCCGACGCACCTGATCGGTGGCTACGCCCAGCAGTCGTTCGCACTGAACTACCACGGCCCCACCGGCAACCAGCGAGATGAAGTCACGACCATCCGCCGCCGCAGCCAGGAGGTGACCTACTGATGCGAGTCATGGCACAGCTGGCCATGGTCATGAACCTGGACAAATGCATCGGGTGCCACACCTGCAGCGTCACCTGCAAGCAGGCGTGGACCAACCGCGGCGGGGTCGAATACGCCTGGTTCAACAACGTGGAAACTCGACCCGGGCAGGGGTACCCGCGGCAGTACCAGGACCAGCAACGTTGGAAGGGCGGCTGGACGCTGACCAAGCGGGGCCGGCTGACCTTGCGCTCGGGCTCGCGGGTCAAGCGGCTGCTGAACATCTTCGCCAATCCCGACCTGCCTACGGTAGGCGACTACTACGAGCCCTGGACCTACGACTACGACAATCTCCTGTCGGCTCCCCCGAGCGATACGACTCCGGTAGCCCGGCCGAAGTCCCAGATCACCGGTGCAGACACCACAATCACCTGGGGAGCCAACTGGGACGACGACCTGGGCGGCGGCCCCGAACAGATCAGCCGCGATCCGGTGCTGGCCAAAATATCCGCGCAGGTGAAGCTGGAATTCGAGCAGACGTTCATGTTCTACCTGCCACGGATCTGCGAGCACTGTCTGAACCCGTCGTGCGCGGCGTCGTGCCCCTCTGGGGCGATCTACAAGCGCAGCGAGGACGGCATCGTGCTGGTCGACCAGGACCGCTGCCGTGGCTGGCGGCAGTGTGTCACCGGCTGCCCGTACAAGAAGATCTACTTCAATCACAAGACCGGCAAGGCCGAGAAGTGCACCTTCTGCTACCCACGGGTCGAGGTAGGAATTCCCACAGTTTGCGCGGAAACCTGCGTCGGACGGCTGCGCTACATCGGGGTGCTGCTCTATGACGCGGATGCGGTGCTCGCCGCCGCATCGGTACCGGATGACCAGGATCTCTACCCCGCGCAGCTGGGTGTGTTCCTCAACCCGCACGACCCGCGAGTGGTGGCTGAGGCCGAACGGGCGGGGATCGCCAGTGAGTGGATCGAGGCGGCCCAGGTATCGCCGGTCTACCAGCTGATCGTGGACTACCAGGTGGCTCTGCCGCTGCACCCGGAGTACCGCACCATGCCGATGGTCTGGTACGTCCCGCCGCTGTCGCCGGTAGTGGACGTGTTAGCCGGCACCGGGCATGACGGGGAGGACGCCGGCAACCTGTTCGGCGCGATCGACGCGCTGCGCATCCCGGTCGAGTACCTGGCCGAGCTGTTCACCGCGGGTGCTGTTGCCCCGGTTCGCGCCGCACTGGAGCGGCTGGCGGCCATGCGCGCACACATGCGCCGGGTCAACCTCGGCGAGCCGGCGCGGCCGGAGATCGCCGAATCGGTGCACCTGACGCCGGCGGAGATCGAGGCGATGTACCGGCTGCTGGCCATCGCGAAATACGAGCATCGTTACGTCATCCCCAACGCGGCCGCTGCGGATGCACACCGGCTGGACGCCCTGGCCAGCGGCTGCAGCCTGGACTCCGATGGCGGGCCAGGCATGACCGCGTTCGACGCCGCGGACAGCAAGTTTCACCTCACCGCGTCCCCAGCTGATACCAACGGTGCTGCTGCGCCGGTGGATAAGGCGCGCCGGATCAACCTGCTCGACTGGGACGGCAAAAACACCGACGGGCTGTTTCCCCCGGTAACGGCGAACGGTGCGGAGCACGTTCCGGAGCGCACCCGATGAGGACCAGGCGGCTCGGCCAGCGCAAGACCGATGCTGCCCCGGGTGGGTTGACGCAGCGCGACCAGCGCCTGGTGTGGCGGATCGCCGCGCTGCTGCTGGACTACCCGACCCAGCAAACCTACGGCCTGCTCGACGACCTGAGCGCGGCAGCTAGCACGCTGCCCGCCCCGTCTGGGCCGGCGCTGCTGGCGTTGGTGGATCGAATCTGTCAAACCGCGCCGATCGAGCTGGCCGCGCACTACGTCGAGACCTTCGACTTGCGGCGCCGGCATTGCCTACACCTGACTTACTACGCCTACGGTGACACCCGGCAACGAGGGATGGCATTGCTGCGGTTCAAGCATGCTTACCGTGCAGCGGGCGTTGAGCTCGGCGAGCACGAGCTGCCCGATCATCTGGCCGTGGTGCTTGAGTTCGCCTCGACCGTCGACCCGGCAGCCGGCTGGCAGCTGCTGGTCGAGTACCGGCCGGTCATGGAACTGCTCAGGCAATCCCTCGGGGAAGCCGGCTCGCCCTACGCCGCGGCGCTCGACGCGGTATGCACCACATTGCCCCAGCTCAACGCCGCTGACCAGCGCCGGGTTGCGCAGCTGGCCGCGCAGGGGCCGCCGGAGGAAAAGGTGGGCCTGGAACCGTTCGGGATAGATCCGATGCTGACCGAGGCAAATGAGAGACGACCCAGCGGGGGACGCCGGTGACCACACTGCTTTGGCTGACCGTGCCGTATGTGGCGTTCACTTCGTTCCTCTTGGGCCACCTGTGGCGGTACCGGCACGACCAGTTCGGCTGGACCACCCGCTCCTCGCAGCTCTACGAAAGCAGGCTGCTACAGCTGGGCAGCCCGATGTTTCACTTCGGGCTGCTCGCGGTACTCGGCGGTCACGTGCTCGGCATCCTGGTTCCGGCGAGTTGGACTGCCGCGCTGGGGCTGTCAGAGTTCGCCTACCACCTGATATCGGTGTCCCTAGGCACGCTGTCTGGACTGGCCACGGTTGCCGGGCTGGCGATCCTGCTGTACCGACGGATCACCGTGCCGGCGGTGCGCCGGGCCACCACCCGCATCGACAAGGTCATGTATACGCTGCTGACCGCTGCGATCTTGAGCGGAATGCTTAACACCATCGGTGGCAACCTGGTCGGGGGCGGCTACGACTACCGAGCTACCGTGTCACCCTGGTTCCGCAGCCTGTTCACCATCTCCCCGCATCCCGAGTTGATGGCTACCACTCCGATCAGTTTCCAGATCCACAACCTGCTGGTGCTGGTGCTGCTGGCGATCTGGCCCTACACCCGGCTGGTCCATGTGTTCAGCGCGCCACTGGGCTACCTGACACGTCCCTACGTCGTATACCGCAGCCGCGGTGGCGTGCTGCCGCCGAACGCGCGCCGCTACGTTCGAGCCTGGGACGTGTCCACCCGCACATGACGACGGCGCTACGACGTGATGTCTACGGCTTCGGCCCGCCGCGCGCTTGCTTCGTCGGGTGACAGGTCCACCGGCCAGATGGTGATGGCGTTGGGGGGCAAGTCGATGGAGCAGGTACGGCCGGGTACCAATTCGGGATGCGGGGCGGTGCGCGCGGTGAGTTCGACACCTCCGGACAGCAGCAGGGTGAGGTCGTCGTGTGCGGGTAATCCGATCCGGTCGATGACTTCGGCGGGGTAGTCCCCACCGTCGATCCGGATGTGCTCGGGATGAATGGACCAGGTCACCATGGTTCCCTCAGGCAGGTCCCGGCGGTTGGTGGGTATGGACAGCCCTCCGGTGCGCAGGTCGCCGGATGCGGATATCTGACCAGCCAGCAAGTTCGTGGCACCGAGCAGTCGGGCAGCCTGCGGGCTGGTGGGATGACTGAAAACCCGGGCCCGCAGACCCGCCTGCAGCAACCGCCCATCTGCGATGATCACCACGTCGTCGGCGAGCAACGCGGCCTCCGCCGGGTCATGGGTGACCAGGACGGTGGTCAGACCAGTCTCGCGTTGCAGGTTCCGCAGTTCCCGGCGCAGCTGGTCGCGCACCGGGGTGTCCAGGCCGGTCGACGGCTCGTCGAGCAGCAACAGGCGGGGCTGGCGGGCCAACGCCCGGGCCAGCGCGACGCGGCGACGCTGCCCACCGGACAGCCCTTCGGGCCTGCGGTGCGCAAGGTTCTCGATGCCCAGGTGGGATAGCCAGTAGGCGGCCAGCGCGGGATCAGCGTCGACCCCGAAGGTGACCTGGCGCCAGACCGGCAAACGCGGTAGCAAGGCTGAGTCCTGCGGCAGGTAGCCGACGTTGCGGGCTTCTGGCGGCAGCCCGGACAGCTCCTGCTGACCCAGCCTGACCGTGGTGGAGCTGCCTGTGGCCAGACCGGCGAGCAGCCGCAATGTGATGGTCTTGCCAGAACCCGAAGCGCCCAGCAATGCCAGGCGACGACCCGACGGCTGGTAGGTCACCCGCAGGTCGAAACCGCCGAACCGGGCGGCGAGGTCGAACCCCAGCGGTGGGCCGGGCTCACCGGTTGCCGGCGGCTTAGGTGAAGGAAGGTGAGCTCCGCGGCGCCGGGGAAGTCGCGCTCGGGAGATCACCCCGGTCAGAGTCAGGACGACAAACGCCCCGGCCAGCGCCACCGCAACCGGCAGCAGTGTGGTGGTCAAACCGGCGGCGCCGAACTGCACGAAGGTGAAGACCGGCAGCGTGTAGGGGTGATAGGCGAGGATGACGGTGGCGCCGAACTCCCCGAAGGCCCGTAACCACGCCAGCAGCAGGCCGGCACTGATCCCCGGAGCGGCCACTGGCAGCCAGACCCGCAGGAACCGCGACAGCCGGGTATGGCCCAGGGTGGCGGCGACGTCGTCGTAGGACGGTTCCACCGCGGCGAATGCAGAGCGGGCCGAGACAATGAGGAAGGGAGCGGCCACGAATATCTGTGCCAGCACGATGCCCACACGACTTTCGGTCAGTGCACCATGAAACAGCTGACCTAGAAACGTGTACGGCCCCACCAGGTAGATCAGCAGGATACCGGCAACGAGCGGCGGCATCGCCAGTGGCAGCTGCACCAGCACGCCGATCAAATCCCGGACCCGGCCATGTGCCCGGGCCAGCAGGTAGCCCAGCGGGGTGCCCAGCACGGCGATCACCACGGTGGCGACGCTGGCCGTCTCCATGGAGACCATCAACGACGCGAACAGGCCACCGGGCTGCGATTCTTGCGCGGTGATGCCACCCACCTGACCGGTGAACCGGACGACGAACGCAATGATCGGGACGATCAGGTAAGCCAGCAGCAGCACGGACAGCCCGACCAGCGGGCTGATCCCCCGCGTTCTCACCCGGCGCCCACCACCGATTGCAGGTCCTTGGGCACGGATGCTTGGTTTCCGGATACCTTCGGCTGCTGGATCAGCTCGAATCCGTGCTCTTTCAGCGTCGTCGTGCCCTGGCTTCCGAGCAGGTATTTCACGAATGCCTCTCCACCTGCTGGATTGGCGGCCTGGTTGAGTACGGTGATCGTGTACTGGGCAGCAAGGTTGACGGGCGACAATGACGCGGTGGGATCGCCCAAGTCGGCGCTTTCGATGGAATAGAAGAACCCGGCATCGAGCTGGCCTGCCTGCAGGCGCCCGACCAAGTCGGTCTCCGGAAAGACCGTCAAGTTCCGGTTGATCTGCTCAGCCATGCCTGGCTGGTTTTGATCTTTGGCGACCTGCTGGACAGCTTGGGCGGCCAGTTTGCCTTTGGGATCCAGCTTCGGGTCGGTGCTCCCGAGCCGGAACCCGGGTTGGCTGACCACTTCGTACCACGGCTTGGTCTTGAGCTGGTCAGCGAACTTGCTGCCCGGGTTGTAGGCCAATACCAGCGGCGAACGCGCGAAGGTGGTGTACCAGGACACGAACCCGTTGGGGCCCATCAGCTTGGTGTCGACCGCAGGATCAGCGGAGATGAAGACATCGCCCTGACGGATTTTGCCCTGGAGCTCGTTGGCTATTTGCGACGAACCAGCCCCGTAGCCCTGATACTGGTAACCGGTGGCCTTGGCAAATGCCGGCCCCATGGTCTTCTCCATGATGGACACCAACGAGCCGGCGTAGAGCACCCGAACTATGCGCTGACCACCGCCTCCCGCCCCGCTTGTGCCTGCCCCACCGCAACCCGCAGCCAGCAGGGCAATCATCGCCAGCAGGGCAACCACGATCCAGCCCATGCGCCGCCGGACCGGGGGCGTGCCGATGGTGATCGTCATCCGTCTCCGCCTTCCTACGTCTTCCACGCTCATCACTATCGGGTGAATGATGACGCGTTTGCACTATAGGTCTGCGCCTCGCGCCGCGCATACGGGAACGCCAATCACGATTCGGCGCAGAGCCGGTAATCGCAAGCGCCGGATACAGGCTCGGAGCGACAACGCGCGCCCAGCAGTTCATCCGCTGAGCAGGCGGAGTAACTGATTCCGGTCTGGCCCCGGGATCCGCATTGGAGCACCGTGGGCCACGCTGTCGATCGGATCCTTTATGCCGGGGCGTTGGAGCACTTCGTGTGGCAGCGCCAGGCACAGCACAGTTTCGAGTAGCGCACAAAAGACCACCGGGTCCCAGCGACGGCTTTGACGAACCGGTCCATCACCGAGTTGCGTTCCGGTGGTGGCCGCCCGTCCCGCAACGCAGTGATCTCCGCGATCCGAGCACGGTTGGCAGCAACCTGATTCCAGTAGTACGGAGCGACGTGTTGTTCGGTGTGCTGGTGCCAGATCTGAGCGAGTTCAGCGGGGTCGTCGAAGTGGGCGCGCACGACACTGCGCAACAGTTGGGCGTGCACCAACCCGACCGAGTGTGACTCAGTAGGGCGGTGATGCGGAAGGGCGGCGGTGTCTTTAAGTAGTTGGTTGAACGCCGCCGATTTATGCGCTCCGCAGTGCTGCATCCAGCCCGGCGAGCTGCACCAGCCGGTCGACAACTGCCGGGTGCGCACCGAGCGGCGCGGCGACCACATCAGCCTGAGCGACGGCGAGCTTGCGGTAGAACAGCCCCGGGGCGAGCAACCATGGGGCCACCGCGACCCGGCACTCCCCAGCCGCCCGCAACCCTGCGACCAGCGGCATAACCTTGGGCCAACCAGTGGCTATGAACCCGACGCGAACCCGACGTCCCAGTTGGCCGGACAGCCAGCACGCCGCAGTCCGGACATCGGCCACGGCCCGCGGATCCGAGGAGCCCGCCGCAGCCAACACCACTGCGTCGTTTCGGCGCCAGCCTGCCTCGCGTAGCCGGTCGGTCAACCCCGCCACCAGCAGCGGATGCGGTCCTAGTGCGCTGCTGATCGTGACATCGCTACGGCCGGTAGCAGCCACTTCTCCGGGCACATCGGTACGCACGTGATAACCGGAGCTTAAGAAGGCGGGAATCACGGTAACCGGGCCAGGTGCGCTCGCGACGACTTCGCGCACCCCGGGACCGAGCACGTCGACGAAGCACAGTGACACCACGTTGCCAGGTAGCCGGGTGCGTAGCGCGTCGGCCAGCTGATGCGCCGTCGCGACACCGGCGGGGTCGCGGGTGCCATGCGCAGCGACGACGATCGTGCGAGGGGCGCGCCCTTCACGGGTGCCTAGCACCACCTTCACCGGCAGTCTCCGATATCTAAGGCGAGCCGGTAGCCACGCTTGACCACAGTCTGTACCAACCGCGGGGCGCCCAGTGCAGCCCGCAGCCGGGCCACCGCGGTCTCCACCGCGTGTTCATCGTCACCCGCCGCAGGCATCACGGCCAACATCTCGGCGCGCGGGACCACCCGTCCGGGACGGGCCGCCAGCAGCCGCAGCAGAGCCATCGGGGTCGGCGGAACAGCGCGCAACATCCCATCGACGACGGCGGCATGTCCGCGCAATTCGAGTACATGACCAGCGACGGGCCATCGTGGCACGCGGGCAGGCAGTGCCTCGGACAAGGTACGTACCAGCGCGCCGATCCGGGCCCGGTCCGGCTGCACGGTAGGCACGTCTCGAGCCACCAGCGGGCCGGCGGTGACGGGACCGACGCAGGCAGCCAGCACCTCCCGGCGCAGGAGTTGCAGCAATTGCTGGAGCACGCCTAACTCGTCAGCTCGGCTCAGCACGCTGGCCGCCGCGGGAGCGCTGGTGAAACTCACCGCGTCGACACAGCCGTCCAGGACAGCCCCGAGTAGCCGATCCAGCGGTGCTAGATCGTCTGGCAGCACCCACCGGTAGACGGGCACCTGCACGACCTCCGCGCCGGCGCACCGTAGCGCGTCGACGAAGTCCGGCAACGGCTCGCCGTGCAGCTGGACCGCGACCCTGGTGCCTTCGATGTCATCGGCCAGCAGATGCTCCAGCACCTCGGCCGAAGACTCCGACGGTGGCGACCAGGCGTCGGTGAGGCCGGCGGCCCGAACTGCGCCCCGCGACTTGGGGCCGCGGGACAGCAGGGTGGCCCGGCGCAGCGCACTGATCAGCGACTCGCCGAGCCCCCACCCCTCGGCGGCCTCCACCCAGCCGCGGAACCCGATCCCGGTCGTGATGACGACGACATCCGGTGGCTGGCCGATCAGTTGCTCGGTGGCCGCGTGCAGCTCGGTGTCGTCGGCCAGCGGCACGATCTTGATCGCGGGGGCGTGGAGCACCTCGGCGCCGCGCCGCTCCAGCAATGCGCCCAGCTCCTCGGCTCGCCGCGCGGCGGTGACGCCGACAGTGAAGCCCGCCAGCGGTTTGAGCTCTGCTGCGGACTGGAGTGAGGGTGCGGTCATATCGACCCCAGAGCAGCGTGCGCCGGCGCGCGACACGTGAGGCACGGGGGCGCGACGCGCGCGGTCCGGGTCATGGTGAACAGACTTCCACGGCGCCGTCCACCAGCCGTACCGGATATGTCGGAACCGACACCGTGGGATCGTCCAGACATATCCCGGTGGTGAGGTCGAACACTTGCTTGTAGATCGGCGAGGCCACCGTGGGCCGCCCACCGCGATCGCCGACGATCCCCCGGGATAGCACCGAGGCGCTGCTGAACGGATCCAGATTCGACAGGGCATACAGCTGGCCATCGTGGGTACGGAATACCGCCACCGCGGCCCCGTCGACCAGGGCCGCCACGCCGCGCTCCGGGATCAGATCGTCGTAGCGGCACACCGCGGTCCAGCGGGCCTGCACTTGCGCGGTCACCGGACTGCCGCCAGCTTGGGCCCGGCGATCACCACGGGTTGGCCGGGACGGCGATGAGCAGGCGTGGGTTGTCCCCGTTCCTGCACAAATTCGATGGTGGGATCGGGCACCCCCGGCGCATTGACGAACGAGGTGAACCGGGCCAGCTTGACCGGGTCATCCAGGACCGCGCGCCACTCGTCGGAATAACCGGCCACGTGCGCCTCTATCGCGGCGTCGAGCTCGGCGCAGATGCCCAGCGAGTCGTGCACGATGACGTCGCGCAGATGATCGAGGCCGCCCTCCATCTCGTCCAGCCATGGCGCGGTGCGCTGCAGCCGGTCGGCCGTGCGCACGTAAAACATCAGGAACCGGTCGATGGTGCGCACCAGGGTTTCGGTATCCACATCCGAGACCAGCAGGTCAGCGTGCCGGGGACGGAATCCGCCGTTGCCGCAGACGTACAGATTCCAGCCCTTTTCGGTGGCGATCACCCCGAAGTCCTTGCTGCGGGCCTCGGCGCACTCCCGTGCGCATCCCGACACAGCGGCCTTCACCTTGTGCGGGGCACGCAACCCGCGGTAGCGCAGCTCCAGCGCGATGGCCAGGCCGACCGAGTCCTGCACGCCGTAACGGCACCAATCGGTTCCGACGCACGACTTCACAGTGCGCAACGCCTTGCCGTAGGCGTGCCCGGACTCGAATCCGGCGTCCACCAGCCGGCGCCAGATCGCCGGCAGCTGCTCGACCCGCGCTCCGAACAGGTCGATCCGCTGCCCGCCGGTAATCTTGGTGTAGAGCCCGAAGTCGCGGGCTACCTCGCCGAGCACGATGAGTTTCTCCGGAGTGATTTCCCCGCCAGGCACCCTGGGCACAACCGAATAGGTGCCGTTGCGTTGCAGGTTGGCCAGGAAATGGTCGTTGGTGTCCTGCAGCGCAGCCTGCTCACCATCCAGGATATGACTGCCAGGGTTGAGCACCCCGCTCAGCGAGGCCAAGATCGAGGCCACTGCGGGCTTGCAGATATCGCAGCCCCGCCCGGTGCCGTGCTTGGTGACCAGTTCGGAGAAGGTCCGGGCCCGGGTCACAGCGACGATCTGGAACAGCTCCGCCCGGCTGTGCGCAAAGTGCTCACACAGCGCCTTGGACTGCTCCACACCTTGCGCGGCGAGTAGTTTTTTCAACATCGGTACGCAGGATCCGCACCCGGTGCCCGCTTTCGTGCATGCCTTGAGCGCGGGCACAGTAGTGCACCCCTGCTGGTGCACCGCAGAGGTGATCGTCTCGACGGTGACCCCGTGGCACGAGCACACCTGCGCACCGGCCGGCAAGGCACCGGCATCGAGCTCACTGCCGGACGGGGAGATCAGCGCACCCGGATCAGCCGGCAGCTCGGCACCGACGAGCGCGCGCAATGTGCCGTAAAGCTCGGCATCGCCGACCAGGACCCCACCCAGCAATGTCCGCGCGTCGTCGGACACGACGAGCTTGGCGTAACGACCGGCAACGGGATCGTTGTGGATGACCTCCAGTGCGCCCTCAACCTTGGCGTGGGCATCGCCGAAGCTGGCCACATCGACGCCAAGCAGCTTGAGCTTGGTGGAAGTATCCGCACCGGGGAAGGTGGCGGTGCCACCGAGCAGCCGGTCGGCTACCACCTCAGCCATCGCGTAACCCGGCGCAACCAGCCCGTAACAGCGGCCCCCGACCGCAGCGCACTCCCCGATCGCCCAGATGTGCTCATCGGCAGTACGGCAACCGTCGTCAACCAGTACCCCACCCCGCTCACCGAGCGGCAGTTTCGCCTCGCGAGCTAGTTGATCGCGCGGCCGCACCCCGGTGGAAAACACCACGACATCGGTGTCGAGCTCGGTGCCGTCAGACAACCGAACCAGCAACCGACCACGGTCCTCTTCGATGGCCTTGGTGGCATTGCCGCAGTACACCCGGACTCCAAGACCCTCGATGAACCGGCGCAGCAGCGCACCGCCACCCTCATCCACCTGCATCGGCATCAACCAGGACGCGAGCTCGACTACGTGCGGGGACAGCCCCAGCTGGCGCAACGCGTAGGCGGCCTCCAGACCGAGCAGCCCGCCGCCGACCACCACTCCGGACCGGCGGCCGGCCGCGGTGCTGTGCATCGCCCGTTTCGCCGCCGCTCGGATGGCGTCGAGGTCCTCGGGAGTGCGGTAGACGTAGCAGCCGGCCAAATCGTGCCCGGGAACCGGGGGCACGAACGGCGCTGACCCGGTGGCCAGCACCAGCGCGTCGTAGCTCACCCGCTGCCCAGACGCGGTGCGGACCCTTCGCCGGCGCCGGTCGATCGCCGCGCAGGGATCACCCAACCGCAGCTCCACCCGGTCGTCGGCGACGGCAGGCAGGGCCAGCGCGTCGGCGTCCCAGGAGTCGACATAGGACGAGAGAGCAACCCGGTCATAGGCCGGCCTGCTCTCCTCGGCCAGCACCACGATTCGCCATTCGTGCCGGACGTCCCGACCGATCAGAGCCTCCACCAGCCGATGGCCCACCATGCCGTGGCCGACAACGACGACGGTGCGCATCGCGTTGCTCCTTGTCAGTTTCGCCATCCTTTTGCCTCAGCGCACGATCGGAGCTGATTACGGTTGTGGTGAGTTGCTCGGTGCAATTGAGCAACTCACCAGCGGTTGCAGACCTTGATGACATCGTGAGCGCGTTACGTGAACACGGTGTTTCCGGTCTGTTTCATCGCATCGTGATTCGTCACACCTGCGCATAGGCCAGTCGTGGTGTTTCGGATGTGGCAGCAGCGGACGCCCGGCGCAGGTAAAGCACGTAGGTCACCACCACACAGGCGCCGTAAAACGCCATGAAGGACCAGAACGCGAGAACCCCGGACTGCGCCGTCAAGAATGACTGGCGGAAAGCAAGGTTGATGAACACGCCGCCTAGCGCGCCGATCGAGCCGGCGATACCGATCACCGCACCGGATAGCCGGCGTGCCCGCATCAGCGCGGACTGCTTCGACTCACCGGAGCTGATCGCCATCCGGGCCTGCACGTCAAAAATTGAGGGGATCATCTTGTAGGTCGATCCGTTGCCGAGCCCGGAGAGCACGAATAACAGCAAGAAACCGATCACGAACAGGGGCAACGACTTCTGCTGTGATGCCACAATCACCACACCGGTGGCCAACGCCATGGCAAAGAAGTTCACGAACGTGACTTTGGCGCCGCCGAAGCGGTCGGCCAACCAGCCACCGACGGGACGGATCAGTGAGCCGATGAGCGGGCCGAGGAAAACTACTGAGGCGGCCTGCAAAGGGGTACGACCGAACTGGTTTTGCAGCACCAGACCGAACGCGAAACTGTAGCCGATGAACGAGCCGAACGTGCCGATGTAGAGAAACGACATCACCCAGGTCTGAGGCTGCCTGATCGCTTCCCGCATCGCGCCGGTGTCATTGCGCATCGAGGAGATGTTGTCCATAAACAGCGCGGCGCATATTGCCGAGATGACGATGAGCGGGACGTAGATCGCCAATACCAGGCGCGGGCTAGTGGTGCCGACAAGCGCGATCACCAGCAGCCCGATCAACTGGACAGCGGCCACCCCGATGTTGCCGCCACCAGCGTTGAGGCCCAGCGCCCAACCCTTGCGGCCCTCCGGGAAGAAGGCATTGATGTTGGTCATTGACGAGGCAAAATTGCCCCCACCCAACCCAGCCAGCGCAGCGACTACAAGGAACGTCGTATACGAAGTCCCTGGATGCATGACCACGATGGCCAGCACTGTGGGAATAAGCAGCAACAACGCGCTGACAATGGTCCAGTTACGCCCGCCGAATCGAGCCGGCGCCATGGCATACGGAATCCTGATCAACGATCCGATCAACGCTGGCAGAGATACGAGAAAGAATTTGCCCGCTGGATCGACGCCGTAGGCCTTGCCCATGAACAGTACCAGGACCGACCAAATGGTCCACATCGAAAACCCGATGTGCTCGACGAAGATCGAGAACCACAGGTTCCGATTTGCCACACGCTTGCCGACCGTCTGCCAGAAACCGGGATCGTCAGGCTCCCAGTGGTCGAGCCATCGCCCCCCACGCGCCGGTCTGCCCGGCAACATCACCTCGGTTGTGCTCATAGCGCCTCCTGAGCTGGTGGGTACCAGGAGTGACGCTATGGGCCGCTTGTGTTCACTATGTTGCTCGACGTTGCAAAACCGAGAACTCCAGTTCACATGACCGTGCCTGGCCGACGTGAGGTACCAGGTCGATGTGATGTAGTGAGATGTTTGGTCTAGTAAACGGGTAGCGATGGGTCAACCTGCTTGACCCAAGCCAGCACCCCACCACCAACATGCACAGCATCTCGGAAACCCGCCTTATGCAGGGCGGCCAGTGCTTCGGCGGAACGTTGCCCGGACTTGCAGTGCAACACCAGGGGCTTGTCCTGGGGCAAGTCGGCCAGCACCTCACCGGACAGGATCCGGTCCTTGGGGATCAGCGTTGACCCTGGAATCCTGACGATCTCGTACTCGTTCGGCTCTCGAACATCGATCAGCGCGAACTCCTTACCGGAGTCGATCATTTCCTTGAGCTCCGCGGCCGTGATCGTCGAGCTGGCCGCCGCGGTGGCAGCCGCGTCGCTGACCGCGCCGCAGAACTCCTCGTAATCGATCAGCTTGGTGATCGGCTCAGCAGTCGGGTCCCGGCGGATCTTGATGGTGCGGTAGCTCATCTCCAAGGCGTCGTACACCATCAGCCGGCCCAGGAGCGGCTCGCCGATCCCGGTGATCAGCTTGATCGCCTCGGTCACCATGATCGACCCGATCGATGCGCAGAGCACTCCCAGCACGCCGCCCTCGGCGCAAGAGGGCACCATTCCGGGAGGAGGCGGCTCCGGGTACAGATCGCGATACTGCAAACCCTGCCCGCCGGGAGCGTCTGCCCAGAACACCGATGCCTGGCCCTCGAAGCGGAAGATCGACCCCCATACGTACGGCTTGCCCAGCAGTACCGCAGTGTCGTTGACCAGGTAGCGGGTGGCGAAGTTGTCGGTGCCGTCCAGGATGAGGTCATAGTCGCGGAAGATTTCCAGGGAGTTGGACGAGTCCAGCCGTACCGGATACAGGTTCACCTGGACGAAGGGGTTGATCTCGCGAATGGAGTCACGGGCGGACTCGCCCTTGGGGCGGCCAAGGTCAGACTGACCGTGGATCACCTGGCGCTGCAGGTTTGACTCATCGACCTCGTCGAACTCGACGATTCCCAACGTGCCCACGCCGGCGGCGGCCAGATAGAGCAAAGCCGGACTACCCAACCCGCCGGCACCGATGACCAGCACCTTCGCATTCTTCAGCCGTTTCTGACCCTCCATCCCAACCTCCGGGATGATCAGGTGGCGGCTGTAGCGTGCCACCTCTTCCCGGGTCAGCTCGGCGGCCGGTTCCACCAGCGGCGGCAAGCTCATCAGCACTCTCCTCACCGTATCGTGCTGCCTTGCTCACCTGAACGTACTCAACCCGTCCCCTCTTCCCGTTCCCCGCTCCCATTACCGCAGTCTGGATGCAGACTGCGGTTTCCAGGCCCGGTTTTACCGCAGTCTGCATCCAGACTGCGGTAGCGGAAGCGGTGGGGATACCGGCGAGTAGGGTTAGCGGGGTTGGGCGGAGGTGAAGCAGGCCAATGACCGAGATCGCATCCACCCGGGTGGATGCAGCGCCCCGCGGGGTACGGATGCCCCGGGATGAGAGGCGCGCTCAGTTACTCGCCGCAGCAACCGATGTGTTTGTCAACAATGGCTACCACGCCACCGTCATGGACGACATCGCCGAGCATGCCGGGGTCAGCAAGCCGGTGCTTTACCAGCATTTTCCCGGCAAACTCGAGCTGTACCTGGCATTACTGGACCGCCACGCCGACGAGCTGGTCCATCGTGTCCAGACAGCGATCAAGGAAACGAACGACAACTCGCAGCGCGTACGCAACGCCGTCGGCGCGTACTTCGATTTCGTTGATGGTGAAGGCGAGGCGTTCCGGCTGGTCTTCGAATCGGACCTGCGCAACCAACCGTCTGTGCAGGACATCGTGGACCGAATGCACGCCGCGTGCGTGCAAGCCATCGCCCAAGCCGTGGTGGCCGATGCTGGCTTGGATGCCGACCGCGCCTGGCTGGTCGCGGTCGGAGTGGTGGGCGCCAGCGAGCACGGTGCGCGCTACTGGCTGACCCGCCGCCACGAACTGCCCAAGGAAGAAGCAGTTGCTCTCACTGCGTCGCTGGTGTGGAAGGGCCTGGCCGGCTTTCCTTTGCAGCACAGCTGACTCGGTCTCCGCTGGCCGCGGACCCGGCGTTGCCGAACGCCAGGACACGACACACCGGGCGCCAGCGCACGACACACCGGACACCGGGGCGCGACACGCTAGGTATGGGGGATACGACACGCACGCGCGGCGTTGCGGCTAGTTCCCGGCGGCGTAGGAGTGGCTGGCCTGGACTATGGCGGTGACGATCTCCAGTTCGGTCGCATCACGCGGTCCGAAGATCATGACCATGCCCGGCGTTAGCCGCAGCCCGGCCAGCGGGTGAGCTACCGCCCAGCCCTTCGCCAGCGCATCGTGAGCCAGTGCGATCGGTAGCGCAAGATGCAGGCTGCCGTCGTAGGCGGGATGCAGGTGGGCGAACTCCCCGAGATCGGGCACGATAAAGGCCTCGCGCGGGCCCCGGGCATTGCCAGAACCCAAGAAGAAGGCGCGGGCCCCGGGCACGGAGACGGCGCTGGGCGCCGTCGCGACACCATCTAGCTGTACGACCCGCTCGAACAGCGCCTCCTGTAGCTCGGCGGGAGCATTTTGCGATACCTGTTGTTGCGGGGTGGTGACGCTGACCTCCGGTGTCTCGCCGCGACGTTCCGGCAACCGGCCATGCGGCAAGGTGGGCCAACGTGCCTGCCCGGTGGGCATCTCGGCCACCGGTGTGGCGCGTTGCAGGAAACCCAGCCGCGCCTCGATCCAGCCGCAAAGCCCGGCCACCGTTTCCGCGGTCAGCTTGTGGCCACCCGGCTGGCGCTGTGCCCACAACGGCGAGCCACTGTCTCGCACCAGGTAGTCCCACGTCCGACGCTGCAGCTCCAGCGGGATGACCAGGTCCCGCGCACCATGTGTCAGAAAAACCGGTATTCCGGCCAGCCGCCCGCGCGTCATCGGCACGTCCGAGTCGACCGGCAACACGCCGTACAACAGCGCCGCCGCGGCGAAGCGAGCCGGGTCGGCGAGCAACATCCCGCCGGCCGCAGCCGCGCCGCCCCCCACGCCGATGAGCACCACCGGCACCTCGGGCGTTCCACGCTGGTCAATCCATGCACGCAAGGCAGCCAAACCCGGGGGCGAGTGGCCCGGTGCCGCCTGTGGGACGCGCACCGCAGCGTAAGCAGCGCCGTCCGGGAGGCACCGCACGAACATCGCCAGATCCGTTTGGAGGCTGTCGCCAAACCCATCCCCGAGGCATTCACTACCCAGGAACAAGACGATCAGCGGAGCCTCCGGATCGCACGAGCCCCACCGGGTGATCAGCGGTGAGGCAGATCCCGTCACGCGGTACTCACTCCCTTCCACCGGGACAGCTCCGCGGTCAGATCCAGCTCCTCTACCGGCGCGCTCGATTCGTAGCTGCCCCACCGGTCGCGCGGCAGCATCCACATGATCTCGAACTCGTTGCCGTCGGGATCGACGCCGTACAAGCTTTTGGTGGCTCCATGGCTGGACTCGCCACGCAATGCCCCCGAGGCCAGCAAGACCTTCCGCGCACCGACCAGATCGTCGATGGTGTCGACCTGCCAGGCCAGGTGGTACAAGCCGACATACCCGCGTGGCGGGCGGGTGGCCCCTGAACCCAACCCGAACAATCCCAGGTCGTGATGGTTTTCCGAACGGCTGGCGCGAAGGAATGCGGCGTTGGCCCGAGGCTCGGTGGCGATCACCGTCATTCCCAGGACATCCCGGTAGAACTCGACTGCGCGGTCTAGATCGCTGACGAACAGCACTGCGTGGTTGAGCCGGCGAACCGCGATCATGGACAGCCTCCTGGACAGGCGTGACAGCCGTGACCACGGTACGGCCCAGCTCAGCTGCGCGCAGCTGGATCAGGCCTGGGCGGGCACCAGCAGGGTGAAGGTCGGCGGAGCGGGCCGGGTCAACCGGAGCCGGCCCCCTTCGGCTTCGGCCAGGCTGCGGGCCAGCGCCAGACCGATGCCATGTCCCTCGGCCAGCCGGGAACGTCTGGTGAACAGCTCCGGTTCGGGCGCGGTGATCCCCGAGCCTTCGTCGGAGACATCGATAGCCAGGGCATCAACGGCATTGCGCACCGCCACCGAGACGGTGCCCGAGCCGTGCGTGGCGGCGTTGTCCAGCAGCACGGTGAGCACCTGCCGCACCGCAGCCGTGGATGCGAGGGATACCGGCGCATGGGGGTCCACCGCCACGTGCAGTTCCCGGTCCTGAGCAGCCAGCCGGTCATGCCAGCCCGCTTCGATCTCGTCCAGAAGGGCCGGCAGATCCAGGGGCGTGGTGTTGGAGCTGCGCGTGTCCCGGGCCAGCGCGAGCAGCTCCTCGATGGTCTGCTCCAAGCGGTCGGCGGCGGCAATGCCGTCAGTGATGGCCTGGCGAAGGTCCTGCCCTGGCCGGTCCAAGGCCGCTTCCAGCCGCAGGCGCAACCCAGTCAGCGGAGTCCTCAGTTGGTGGGACGCGTCGGCGGAGAAGGAACGTTCCCGCGCCAGCATGTCGTCAAGCCGCCCTGCCGTACTGTTGAGCGCCGATCCCACGGAATCGATCTCTGGGATGGCGGCTGGTGCGGTCCGGACGCTGAAGTCACCCTGCCCGAGACGCCGTGCCGCTTCCGACAGCTTTTCCAGCGGTTCGGCCAGCCGCCGGGCCTGGCGGCGCGCGACCAACCAGACCGTGCCGATGGCCAGCCCACCCAAGCCGAGCATGGCCAGCCACACCAGGCCCACCATCCGGTAGACGGTGCGCAACGGACTGGCGGCGCGGACCGCGCCGATTACGTCACTGTCATGGGTCACCGGCACCGCGACCACCAGATCCTCGTTGACGTCGGCGGTGTTGATCTCACCGTGCAGCGCCTTGTGCACCGGGACGTCACCACCTTGGGGTCCAGCGCCCAAGATGAGTAAGCCGCGGTCGACATAGACCGCGAGCTGGGTCCCGTCTTTAGGATCACGAAGATCGGTCGGCATGTTCCCGCGGAGAACATCCGCCGTGACGGCCGCTGCCGCGGCATCTGCTACCCGCAGCAGTTTTGTGCGCTCGTCAGATTTTGCGTACTTCAGCACGCCGGCGGCCAGCGGCACGCCGAACAAGCCGATGGCGAGCACGGCGGCCAGCACCGCGAGGCCCACGATGCGAGTGCGCACGATGCGTTAATACCACGCTCGTGAGCAGAATTCGGTGCCCGAACGCGGTCAGGCAGGCACATGCCCCGACGGAGCCTCCAGCCGGTAACCGTGGCCACGCAAGGTGGTGATCCGGGGCACCGCCCCCAGGGTGGCCATTCCAGCCAACTTGCGGCGTAGCGCGGCGACATGTACATCCAGCGTTTTCGTGGGACCGAACCAGTTTTCGTCCCATACCTGTGCCATCAACGTCTCGCGGCTGATCGCCGCTTCCGGTGCTGCCGCAAGACGGGCGAGCAGATCAAACTCCTTGGCGCGCAGCGGCATCTCCTGCCCTGCTACGGTCGCTCGCCGGCTGCCGGTATCCACCACCAGATCACCGACCGTGAGCAGAGGGTGGGCTTCCGGGTTCACCGGAGCCACCCGGCGCAGGTGCGCCCGCACCCGGGCCAGCAACTCGGCCAACCGCACCGGCTTGGTCAGGTAGTCGTCCGCGCCGGCTTCCAAGCCCACCACGACGTCCATCTCCTCGGTGCGAGCGGTCAGGATGACCAGGACCGCCGTGGGGTTGCTGGCCCGCAATTGCCGGCATACCTCGACGCCGTCTAAGTCGGGCAAACCCAAGTCCAGCAGCACCAGATCGAAGTCGGTTTCGGCGGCCGCATGCAGCGCACCCCGGCCGGTGCGCTGCCATCTGACCTGGTGGCCGTGCGCGCGCAAGCTCGACTCCAGCACGCTGCCGATGGTCTCGTCGTCCTCTACTACCAGCAGCCGCGACACATCCGGCAGCCTAGTGCAGCCCGTGAACCGCACTCAGCGCTGTAACACCGAATACACTTCCGAGCAGCGGGGTCAGCCGCCGACCGAAAACCCTACGCGCCGGCTGTCTGCCGGCCCGATTTCGATATACGCGACCCGCGAGGCAGGCACCATGAACCGGCGGCCTTTGTCGTCGACCAGGGTGAGCAGTCCCTGGCTGTTTCGCAGCGCATCGGTAACTATGGCCTGTATCCGGTCCGGCGAGTCATCGGTGGACACCGTCAGCTCGCGAGGACTGTCCGCGACGCCAATCTTGACCTCCACGCCACAACCTCCACGGTGTGATCGACGTTGGCGCCAGGCTAGTCGAGTAGCCAGTGGGCATTCACGCCAACCCGAGAGCGGCCATGCGCCGGCCGTGCAAAATCTCCACCCGACGGATCAGCGCGGCGAGGCCGGCGAAGTTACCGGAACCGCGGACGATCAGATCCGCCAGCCCGTCCCGCTCGGCCACAATGTGCTGCGCGTGCGTCACCGCCTCACCCAGCAGCCGCCGACCCCACAGGGCCAGCCGGTCGCGGGTTCGCCGATCTTGCTCGCAGGCGCTACGCACTTCCCGTTCCGCAAACGCCGAGTGCCCGGTGTCTGCCAGCACGTCCTTGACCAGCGCGGCGGTGGCTTCGTCCAACCAGCTCGCCACCTCTCCGAAAAAATCCGTCGCGAACCCATCGCCGACGTAGACCTTCACCAGCGACTCCAGCCAGGACCGGGGCGCTGTGGAGGCGTGGAATTGATCGAAACGCGCGACGAACGGGCGCATCGCGCCCTCCACGGAAACGTCCATGTTCCGGAGATAAGCCTCGATGAGCCGGAAGTGCCCGATCTCAGCGGCCGCCATGCTTGCCATGGCGGCTCGGCCGGCGAGTGTGGGAGCACTGCGAGCATCCTCAGCCAGCCGATCGAAGGCTGACAATTCGCCATAGGCGAGGACCCCAAGCAAGTCGATGACGCCCTCGCGTGCCACGTCCACGGCCGCGAGCGTAGTGCCGCATCGCAAGCGTGCGTGGTGTCACGCACACACCCGGCACGCGGACGGGGTAACATGTGCATACAGGGTGTGACGCCAGTGCTAAAGCAACACGGTGTTAGAACAACCGGCTATGCCGTAACACAGTTGTGATGGCCGGTAGCCCGCACCCCCGGCTTGGTGGCTGATGCCGCTGAGCGGATGAGATCATGAGCGCGGACCTAGCGTCTTCGTTCCCAGCTGGAGATGCACCGTCCGCGGTGCACAGCTGGTTCGAGCGAGACCGCAGTGAAAGACGGCAGGGACGCGCCGGTACGAGAGAGGCGAGCACGCTGACCGTCAGCCAGACCACACTGCCAACCACCTACCCCCTGGAAGTTCCCATGCCCGGCACCGCAGACGGTGCCCACACTGATAGCGATGAACCCGGCCCGCCGCAGCCGCTACAAGCAGGCGCTCCCGTTCGGGAAGACTCCCCCACCTTTGCCGAGCTCGGGATCCGCGACGAGATCGTCCGAACCCTGCGCGCGGTGGGCATCGAACGGGCCTTTGCCATTCAAGAACTCACCTTGCCGCTGGCCCTGGCCGGGGACGATCTCATCGGTCAGGCTCGTACCGGCACCGGCAAGACGCTGGGTTTCGGAGTCCCCCTCCTCCAGCGGATCACGAGCGGGGATACCGCGCTTGACGGCACGCCGCGCGCGCTGGTCGTGGTGCCAACCCGCGAGCTGTGCCTGCAAGTCAGCGCCGATCTCAGCGCAGCAGGCCGCGCTCTGGGCATCCGGGTGCTGCCGGTCTACGGCGGCCGGCCTTATGAGCCGCAGATCAAAGCACTCAGCCACGGGATCGACGTGGTGGTCGGCACCCCGGGCCGGTTGCTGGACCTCGCTGAACAGCGCTGCCTGGTGCTGGGCAAGGTGCGAGTACTGGTGCTCGACGAGGCCGACGAGATGCTCGATCTGGGCTTCCTGCCCGATATCGAACGCATCATGCAGATGGTGCCGGAGCAACGCCAGACCATGCTGTTCTCGGCTACCATGCCCGGGCCGATCATCAAGCTGGCCCGCACCTTCTTGAACCGGCCGACACATATTCGCGCCGAAGAACCCGACGCCACCGCGATCCACGAGCGGACCCGGCAGTTCGTGTACCGCGCTCACGCGATGGACAAGATCGAGCTACTTGCCCGCATCTTGCAGGCCCGCGACCGAGGGTTGACGATGATCTTCGCAAGGACCAAGCGGACTGCTCAAAAAGTGGCAGAGGAACTCACCGAGCGCGGCTTTGCAGCCGCGGCCGTGCACGGTGACCTTGGTCAGAGTGCTCGTGAGCAGGCATTGCGCGCCTTCCGTTCGGAGAAGGTGGACGTGCTGGTCGCAACCGACGTGGCCGCTCGCGGTCTCGACGTCCCGGAGGTCACGCACGTCATCAACTACCAGTGCCCGGAAGACGAGAAGACCTACGTGCACCGGAGTGGGCGCACTGGCCGCGCCGGGCGAACCGGCGTGGCGATCACGCTCGTCGATTGGGACGAGGAGCCGCGCTGGAAGTTGATCAGTGATGCACTCGACCTCGGTATCCCGGACCCAGCAGAGACCTACTCCACCTCCGCACATCTGTTCACCGATCTGGACATCCCTGACGACTCCACCGGGCTGCTCCCGATCGACCAGCAGACCCGAGCCGGGCTCGCTGCAGAGCCCACCGATGGCGGTGTCCGCCGCCGCGGACGGCGTGGCCCGGTAGCCCACCGCGATACGCAGGATGCATCGGCTGACGGATCACTCCCCCCGGTACGCCGGCTACGGCGCCGCACGCGCCGCGGGCAGGTAGTCGAGACCACGACCCAGACGATGCCCCCAGCAGCGGAGCACGGGAATGACCATGGTGACGCCCGGACGCGGCGCAGGCGGCGACGCAACCGGGTTCGCGGCACCGACACCACCGGTGTTGGCGGTGCCGTCACTGGCCACGAGCACGGCGACCGGCCACGCGCCGCAGGCTGACCGTCTGCAGGAATGCCCGCGCCAGAACGTCGCACCCGGTGGGATTTGATCGCCGCGGCGTTATTGGTAGCGGCTGCGCTTGGAGTGTCCGCCGTGCTGTGGTGGATCAGTGACGCACGCACGACCAACCTGGTCACTGCGCCCGGCCCACCACCGCAACCGCCGGCGATCACGCAACTACCACCGGTACTGACCGAGGCGTGGCGCACCACGAGCCCGGCAACCCCGCTCCCCTTGGTGCAGGGCGGCACGGTGGTCACCGGCATCGACGGCACGGTGACCGGTCGGGATCTGCGCACGGGTTCGGTCCGCTGGAGCTACCAGCGAGACCGCCCGCTGTGCACGCTGGCCGCCGCATTTCGCCAGGTCATCGCGGTTTACCTGCGCGGCAACACCTGTAGCGAGGTAACCGCGTTGGACTGGAGCAGCGGCCGGCGCGGGGCGCAACGCACCGGCCCGGTGGAGGCACCGACCCGGCTGGCCGCCGCTGGCAACCAGGTGGCCGCCAGCGGACAGCACTACCTGGAGGTGTGGCGTTCGGATCTGGTGCGCACGCTGGCTTACGGGCGGCTACCCACGCCCGTCCAACCCGCCACCCAACCGCGACCCGACTGCGTGCACGGATCGATGGCGGTGAGCCCTGGTAGTGGGTCCGGCGGTCGGCTGGCCGTGGTGGAGCACTGTGCTGGCGAGCGGGCACGGCTGACCGTGCAACGATCCGATCCCAAAGAGCCCGACCAACCTGAAGTGATCTTCAGCGTGCTGCTTCCAGGCTGGCAGGCCAGGGTCGTGGCGGTCAGCGACAACTGGGTCGCGGCCGCGCTGCCTAACCCCGCCCGGCTGGTGGTGCTCGACGGGCAGGGCAAGACGGTAGCCGAGTATCCGCTGACTGCGCCCGACACCGATCTGCTGGGTGATCCGCCCGGTGGCGTGGTTGACGTGACCAAGACCCGTACCCAGCTGTACTGGTTCACCGGCTCGGCCACGGTCGCATTGGACGCCGGTGACCTGCAACCTCAATGGACCCGGTCCGGCTCTCTGGGATCCGGTGCTGAGGTCGCCGGCCGGCTGCTGCTTCCGGTACCAGGGGCGCTGGCCGTATTGGATACCGCCACTGGTGAGCAGGTCGGCGCGCTGCCCGTGGACCGTGGCAGCTACCGTGGTCCCATCGAGACCGCCAGCTCCGGCGCTGTGATCCTTGAGCAACGCGGCCCCATGCTGGTTGCGCTGCACTGAGCATTTCCCTTGCGCTGAGCAGGCCTCAGGTCCACCAGCCAAACCACAGTACGGCTACCGCCAGTGTGACGATGCACCACGCGGCCACAGTTGCCACGCGGCCCGGGGAACGCTCTACGGCCAGCTGCAACACCACAGCGCTCAGCGCCGCCAGTACGTGACCGGCAACCGCTGCCCGGCCCGGGCCGGGATCACCCGAAGTACTCGCCCACCACTGCACCAGGCACACCGTCACTGCAAGCGCTACCAGGCCTCCTGCCAGCACGCCGGACAGCCCGCGGGGGGCTCGATCGCGCAGAATCGTCACGGAGCGAGCAGTGCCCACGGCGCCAGATCCGGTGCACTCGCGCGGCCCTCGGGGCAGTGCCGCCGGAAATCGCACCAGGAGCAAGCTCTCCGCGGAACCGGCGGGAATAGTACGTCCGGATCGCCTCCCGTCTCCAGCGCGTCGGTGGCCAGCGCGATCTCCTCAGCAGCCTCTTCGGCGCGCCGCACGTGCCTGTTCAGCGACTGCTCGGTGTGCTCCCAGTCAGCGACGGTGCCAGACGGCAGGTGATGCAGCTCGACTCGGCGGCACTCGCGGCGCAACGTGCGCCGCGCCGCGAACGCATACAGCGCCAGCGCCTGCGATCCGCGAGCGTCATCAGTAGTGAGCTGCTCGCGACCGGTCTTGTAATCCACCACGACCAGCTCGCCGTCTCGCTCGTCGATGCGGTCCACTCGCCCTTCCGCAACAATGCGCTGGGTCGGCGCGGAGACCCACCGTTCCACACCCACCGGGTCAAGGTCGGGGTCGAGCTCGTCGACGTAACGCGCCACCCAGTCCTGCGCGCGGCGGCGATAGTCAGCGGCTTGCGCCTCGTCGGCGAAGCCTTCGCCGGACCAGTGGGTCGCCACCAGCCCCACGGCCGCATGGGGGCGGCGGCGGCCAGGAGCAAGGTCGAAAAATGCCCGCAAGGCAGTGTGCACGACCGCGCCTAACGTGTTGTGTGCCCAAGCACCACCACGTCCCGGCGTGGGGCGGTCGAGGTAGGCCATCCGGTAGCGGCGGGGGCAGCTCGTCCAAGTGTTGAGCTTGGCCGGGGTGACCCGCACCAACGGCCGAGGCAGTCCCCCAAGATCCAACTCACCCTGAGTCATCCCACCTCCGGGGTGGACGAGTGCATCGGTGGATATCCGAAGTGTCGGCGGTGGTAATGCCGCCTCCACGGGACCAAGTGTGTCGGCGGTGGTAATGCCGCCTCCACGGGACCAAGTGTGTCGGCGGTGGTAATGCCGCCTCCACGGGACCAAGTGTGTCGGCGGTGGTAATGCCGCCTCCACGGGACCAAGTGTGTCGGCGGGTCGCGCGCCGTGCCATTCGCCTCACCGTACCCACCGTCAGTCAACAGTGTCCGGGACGCGCTCGTACTTGAGCACCGGTTCAGCCGCTCACCACCGGGACACCGCTGCGGCTGGCCAGTTGCTCGATTCGTTCCAGCGTCTCCGGATCTGTGGTTTCCTGCCCCAGCGACACCGTCTTGTTGGTGCCGTGGTAGTCGCTCGATCCAGTGATGACGAGATCCAGTGCGGTCGCCACCTCGCGTAGTGCTGCACGGTCTGCACTGGTGTGATCGGGATGGTCCACTTCGACTCCGGCCAGCCCGTCTGCGGCGAGGTCGGCGATGACCGCCAGGTCGATCACCGGCCCGCGGCACCGGGCCAGAGAGTGTGCCAGCACCGCAACTCCCCCCGCATCGCGCACCATCCGCACGGCAGCGCGCACATCGGTGTCCGCCCTGCCGAGGTAATAACGACTGTCGGAATTCAGGAAGCGGTGGAAGGCCTCATCGACGCTACTCACCACCCCTGCTGACACCAGCGCCTGCGCCAGGTGCGGGCGTCCGGCGGGGGCTTCCGGCGCCAGACCGTCGAGCACCGTATGTGGATCTATGGGAAATCCGTCCGCGGCCATTCGCGCCGCCATGGCGTGCAAGCGCGCACGACGCTCGTCCCGGAGCCTGGTTTGCTCGGCGATGATGACCTCTGAGTGGGGATCGAAAAGGTAGCCGAGCAGGTGGACTGAGATACGCCCACCCCGGCCGTCTGGCGAAAGGCAGGAAAACTCCGCACCCCGGATCAACCGGAGACCGGCAGGGAGGGACTCCACGGCCTCGGCCCACCCCGTGGTGGTGTCGTGGTCGGTCAACGCCACCACATCAAGACCAGCCGCAGCGGCGGCCGCCACCAGCTGTGCGGGGGTGTCCGTTCCATCCGACGCGGTGGAGTGGGCGTGCAAATCAATACGCACCAGCGCCAGTTTCCTCCAACTACCCCGGACTTACGGCAACCCTCGCTCCGGATTGGACCACTTCAAGCGAGGCCGGCGCCTGCGGCGAGCGCTGTGCGGCGGCTCCAGCATGTGTGATCGAGGTTGCTTCTTGTCACCGAAGATCAGCTCGGAGATCGCTTGGAAGACCTCCTCGGGCTGCGGGAGGTACTCGATCCGCTCCAGATCCTGCTTTTGACCGGCTGATTCAACTCGCAGCGTGCCGTAACCCAGGACCTGCCCGAGCACCGGACGCATGAAGCTCATGTCGGTTACCTTGGTGATCGGCATCATGGAGTTCTTCGTCTCGATGATGCCGCTGGTGATCATGAATCGTTTATCGGTGACGATGACGACTTCAACCCACCACTCCAGCACCTTCCAGGCATAGCGGATCAACGCCGCGACGGCGATGTACCACAGCAACGACTGCACCAGCCACAAGTCGATGCCGGCTGCGCTGATCAGCTTGGACAGCACGAAGGCCACGACCAGGACCCCGATGGTCTCGAGCAGTGGCCTGATCAGCACCGCCCAGTGCCGCCGCACCCGGATCACCCGGCGTTCAACGGCGGGATTAAGCAGGACGTTGGACGATCGACCGATCATGTCAGCGCTGCCCGCATCGTCTTCACACTCACCGTGACCCACCTGTCTCGCCGCTGTGCCCGAGCGGGCGCCGCCCCGAGGATGTCATTGTCCGCGCATTTCCCCATCAATCAAGCGGCGACACTCGCGAGGGTACTACCGTGATCGCTGATGGCAGGCAGAGCCGAGCAGCACATCCGGTGCGTCGGGGCAGTGATCTTCGACGAGGCGGGCCGGCTGTTGCTGGTCCGACGAGCACGCGAACCCGGTCAGGGGCGCTGGTCGGTGCCCGGCGGCCGGGTGGAATCCGGCGAAACCGACACCCAAGCAGTGATACGCGAGGTAGCCGAGGAAACCGGGCTGATGGTCGAAATCGTCCGGCTACTGGGCAATGTGCAACGGCACGCCCCCGGCGCCGCGGTGTTCGACATCCACGACTACTGCTGCCGGGTGACGGGCGGCACGCTGCGCCCCGGCGACGACGCTGACGACGCCCGCTGGTGTGACGGGCAGGCCCTGGCCACACTGCCCGTTGTCACTGGCCTCATCGAAACCCTCAGCGGCTGGCGCGCCTTTCCCTACTCAACATGACGTAATGCGGGCTCGTCAGGCGGGCGCCGGGCCGGGTCCCATGGCCAGTTTGGCCAGCATGTCACGGGCCTGCTCGGCATGCCGGGGCTGGCACAGCACGTCGTATCGTCCTGCGACCAGTTGGCTTGATGAGGCGAAGTCCCGCCGGCCACGGGTGGCGGCGTAGCCGGCGGCCGCAAATACCGTTCCGAAGACCGCGCCGGTGGCTAGTCCCACCAGGATGGGGATGATCCCGGTGCCGGCTTGGGAGGCGAACAAGCTGAGCAGCACTCCGACGAACAGTCCGAACCAGGCACCCGACGCCGCCCCTTGGCTGAGTACCCGGCCCCAGGTCAACCGGCGCAGCACCCGCTCGACCAGCATGAGGTCCACCCCGACGATGGTCACCTCGGCGACCGGAAACTGGTTGTCAGCGAGGTGATCGACAGCGCGTTGAGCCTCGGCGTAGGTGGAATACGAGCCGATGGGCCAGCCGGTGGGTGGAGTAGGCAGGCCGGGCATCGGGCTCTGGCTGCCGAATGGACTGGTCATTGTTCATCACCTCGTCGACGAGGTATCCCTTCGGGCAACTCTGTGCAAACTGGATCACTTTCGCGCAGCGTACTCCCGGAGCAAACCCTTGCTGATGATCGTCTTCTGGATCTCGCTGGTGCCCTCACCGATGAGCAGGAACGGCGCTTCCCGCATCAGCCGTTCAATCTCATACTCCTTGGAGTAGCCGTATCCACCGTGGATGCGGAAAGCGTCCTCGGTGATCTCCTTGCAGTATTCGCTGGCCAGCAGCTTAGCCATGCCGGTCTGGACATCGTTGCGCTCGCCGGAATCCTTGCGCCGAGCGGCATTGACCATCATCAGGTGGGCAGCTTCCACCTTGGTGGCCATCTCGGCCAGCTTGAAAGCGATCGCCTGGTGCTGCGCGATCGGCTTGCCGAAGGCCTTGCGCTGCTGGGAGTAGTCGACGGCAAGTTCAAACGCCCGGATGGCGATGCCGCAGGCCCGGGCGGCAACGTTAACCCGCCCCACCTCGACCCCGTCCATCATCTGCGCAAAGCCCTTGCCCGCAGCGCCACCGAGAACCTTCTCGGCCCCGATGCGGTAGCCGTCGAACACCAATTCGGTGGTGTCGACGCCCTTGTAGCCCATCTTGTCGATCTTGCCAGGGACGCTGAGTCCGGGAGCGACCTCACCGTATCCGGTGGGCTTGTCCACGAGGAAAGCGGTGAGATTGTGGTGTGCTTTCGCTGCCCCCTCCTCCGTCCTGACCAGCGTCGCGACCAGGTTGGACGTACCGCCATTGGTCAGCCACATCTTCGCGCCGTCGATGATGTAGTCGGTCCCTTCACGCCGGGCTCTGGTCTTGATCGCCGCAACATCGGAACCCAGCTCCGGTTCAGACATCGAAAAGGCACCCCGGACGCGGCCTTCTGCCATGGCCGGCAGGTAATGCTGCTTTTGCTCATCGGTGCCGTGGTGGCTGATCATGTACGCCACAATGAAATGAGTGTTGATCACCCCAGAGACGCTCATCCAGCCACGAGCGATCTCCTCCACGACCAGCGCGTAGGTCAACAGCGACTCGCCTAGACCGCCATATTCCTCAGGGATGGTGAGCCCGAACAGGCCCATCTCCTTCATCCCCTCGACGATCTGGTGCGGGTAGGTGTCGGTGTGCTCCAACTCCTGGGCAACCGGGATGATCTCCTTGTCCACGAAGGTCTTGACGGTTGCCAGGATCTCCTGCTGGATCTCAGTGAGACCATCGGTCTGAGCGAGCCGGGCCATGGGCAACCCTTTCGGTGCAGGCGGCGGAGCAGGCCGGCCTGGGATGGGATTACTCGCCAGTATGACGGCTGGGTGCAGTGATCGTGGAAAATGAGCGGCGCCGGCTGCCGGCGGCCCCGCAGATGGTTGAGTGATCCCGGTTCGACTCCGAATGGCGCAACGGCGGACGCTAGCCTCGTACCGTGGCCACGGCAAGCAGGATTTATGCTGCACGGATTGCCGGCCTGCCCGTGTTCGGACCCGACGGCGAACAGATCGGTAAGGTGCGGGACCTGGTCACCGCGCTGCGCATCGGTGCCCGGCCGCCGCGGGTCCTGGGCCTGGTGATCGAACTTGCCATCCGGCAACGGATCTTCGTGCCGATGTTACGGGTCACCTCGATCGAACCGGGCGCTGTGGTGCTGTCCACCGGCACGGTCAGCCTGCGCAAGTTCACCCTGCGGCCCAACGAGACATTGGTGATCGGCGAGCTCCTGGATACCCGGGTGCACGTGGCCGCCACCGGGGCGGTGGCGTATGTGGTGGATGCCGGGATCGAGCAGACCCGCACGAGAGACTGGGTGATCACCAAGCTGGCGGTACGGGAGCGCACCGGCCGTCTTGGTCGGCGCGGTCCGCTCAAGGTGCTCGACTGGGACGACGTCGGCGGGCTGACGCTGGCTGAACTGTCATCCCGCGGTCAAGGCGCCGAGCAGCTGCTCGCCTTGTTCGAGGAAATGCGTGCGGTAGAGGTCGCCAACACGCTGCGTGAGCTACCCGCCAAACGCCGCGACGAGGTGGTCGATGCACTGGACGACGAGCGGCTCGCTGACGTGCTGCAGGAGCTGTCCGAAGACGAGCAGGCGACGGTACTTGCCCGGCTAGGTGACGAGCGGGCCGCTGACGTGCTGGAAGCGATGAACCCCGACGACGCAGCCGACCTCCTCGGTGAACTCGCCCAGACAGAGCGGGAGCGGCTGCTGCGGTTGATGGCACCCGAAGAATCGGCGCCGGTTCGCCGCCTGTTGGCCTACTCCTCAGACACTGCCGGCGGTCTGATGACACCAGAGCCGGTGGTACTCACCCCGGATGCCACGGTTGCCGAGGCACTGGCCCGCGCCCGCAACCCCGAGCTGACCCCTGCGCTGGCAAGCATGGTGTTCGTCTGCCGCCCCCCTACCGCTACCCCGACCGGGCACTACCTGGGTTGTGCTCACCTGCAGCGGCTGCTCCGTGAACCCCCCTCCGACCTGGTCGCCGGCGTGCTGGACACCGAGTTGGCCAGGCTCCGACCGGACGCGACGTTAGCCGAGGTGACTCGCTACTTTGCCGCCTATGACCTGGTCTGCGCGCCGGTGGTGGATCCCGAGGACCACCTGCTCGGCGCGGTAAGCGTAGACGATCTCCTCGATGCCGCGCTTCCTGATGACTGGCGGCAACAGGAGGCCTGGTTGATCCCGGACAGACGCGGGGAGGTGAGCCGTGGTTGAGTCACGGTGGAATTACTCGGCTAGCCGGCTGGACCTACCGCGCGGGCCACGGCGGCTGACCCCCAGAGTCGATCCAGATGCCTTTGCTCGCTTCTCCGAGCGGATCGCCCGCTTCCTGGGTACCGGCCGGTTCCTGGCCGTACAGACGGTGGTAGTCCTGGTATGGATCACGCTCAACCTGGTTGCCGTGAAGCTGCGCTGGGATCCGTACCCATTCATCCTGTTGAATCTGGCGTTCTCCACCCAGGCGGCCTACGCGGCGCCGCTGATCCTGCTCGCCCAGAACCGGCAGGACGACCGCGACCGGGTGGCGCTGGAGGAAGACCGCGCCCGTGCCGAGCGCACCAAGGCCGACACCGAATACCTGGCCAGGGAGCTGGCCGCCCTGCGACTGGCGGTCGGCGAGGTGGTCACCCGCGATTTCCTGCGCTCGGAGCTGATGCGGCTGACCGAGTGCCGGGAACAGGGTTCGCCGGAATCGGCGGTAGCGGACCGGGCATCTCCGGACCGGCCAGCTGCCTACCGCCGTAGCAAGCGAAGCTGACTGACCTGCTCGGGATGCGGCTCGATGAGCGGCCGGCGTAACAACGCCTAGCATGGAAGCAAGACCCACACTCAACTGGAAGGTCGGTGCCACCCGTGGCCTCCATCCCGACCGCCCCGTCGGTCGACGCGGTCCGCACCGCGCTGGACGGGGTGCACGACCCTGAGATCAACCGGCCGATCACTGAGCTCGGCATGGTGAAGGACGTGACCGTGACCCCCGACGGGACGGTTGCGGTGGCGGTATGGCTGACAGTCGCCGGCTGTCCCATGCGCGAAACGATCACGTCCCGCGTCAGCAATGCGGTGCGCGCCGTGCCGGGTGTTCGGGATGTGCGGGTGCAGCTGGATGTGATGAGCGACGCCCAGCGCACCGCGTTACGCCGCCAGCTGCGGGGCACCATGGAGGAACCCCGGATCCCGTTCGCCGAGCCAGGATCGCTGACCCGGGTGTATTGCGTCGCCTCCGGTAAGGGCGGGGTCGGCAAGTCCTCGGTGACGGTGAACCTGGCAGCGGCGATGGCCGGCCGGGGATTGTCGGTCGGGGTGGTTGACGCCGACATCTACGGCCACTCGGTGCCGGGCATGCTGGGCACCACGGCGCGCCCCACCCAGGTAGAAAAAATGATCATGCCGCCGACCGCGCACGGCGTAAAGGTGATCTCGATCGGCATGTTCACCAAAGACAACACGCCGGTGGTCTGGCGCGGGCCGATGCTGCACCGGGCGCTGCAACAGTTTTTGGCCGATGTGTTTTGGGGTGACCTCGACGTGTTGCTGCTCGACCTGCCGCCGGGCACCGGCGATATCGCCATCTCAGTGGCGCAGCTGATTCCCAACGCCGAGCTGATCGTTGTCACGACCCCGCAACGAGCCGCCGCCGATGTGGCACAGCGGGCCGGATCGATCGCCCTGCAAACTCGTCAGCGGCTGATCGGTGTGGTCGAGAACATGTCGTGGCTAGAGATGCCCGACGGGTCCCGCAATTACCTGTTCGGTTCCGGCGGCGGCCAGGCAGTCGCCGAGGCGCTGACCCGCTCGCTGGGAAGCGAGATACCGCTGCTGGGCCAGGTGCCACTCGATCCGCGGCTCCGCGAGACCGGGGATGCGGGCACGCCACTGGTGCTCGCTGATCACAGCTCGCCAGCATCGATCGTGCTCCGTGGGATAGCCGAGCGGCTTGCCACCCGGTCCCGGGGACTGGCCGGGAAACTTCTGTCGGTAAGCCCGCGCTGACTTGCCCCGCTGTCAGGTAGCGTCAGGATCAAATGGGGCGCGCTCGCCCGGCTGCAGCGGCCGGTAGAGCGGAACGCTGGGCCCCGTCGGCGCGGTGTAACCATTGGGCTTGATCGCACCGTTGAACCGGTCGCCGTCCAAGTCATCAAACAGGTGGCGGGTCAGCGCGCTGCGCGGCGTGAATCCCCGCGGATTGAATCCACGCAGATCCTCCAGCGGCGCCCGGAGCTCATCGAATTCCGGGCCGAGCTCATTGCGCAGCTGCTCGCGGGCTCCATTGGCGAATTCCCGGATCTGGCGAACGGTCCGACCCAACCAGGCCGCCGCGGACGGCAAACGTTCCGGGCCAAGGATCAGCAGCCCGGCGACGATGAGGACGAGAAACTCACCCCAGCCAATGTTGAACATCCGCACACACCTCTTCTCGCCAGCTCAGCCAGCGATCCCAGCGTAGCGTCGTCAAGGTCAGGCCGATGCCTGCGGCGCTGCCTCGGCGGTTACCTCAGTCAGACTTCAGCGTGACGGTGACCACGAGCGGTCTCCCGTCACGAACCAGCGAAATCGGTACCCGTTCCCCGATGGCGCGCTCGTGGATGGCGACGGTGAGCGCATCGGCGCTACCGATAGCCCGGTTCCCCACCTTGGTGATCACATCGTTTTCCATGATGCCGGCCTCGGCGGCAGCACTGCCCTGCTGCACGTTCTGCACCCGTGCGCCGTCGGATTTGCCGTCGGTCACCGACGCGGCGTTGATGCCCAGCTCGGCGTGCTGGTAGTGCCCGGTGCGGATGAGTTCCTGCGCGATCACCCGGGCGGTGTCGATCGGGATGGCGAAGCCGAGCCCGATCGAGCCCCCACCCTCGCTTGCGCCCAGCGTTCGGATGGCGGTGTTGATACCCACCACCGCACCGGCAGCATCCACCAGTGCCCCGCCGGAGTTGCCAGGGTTGATCGCCGCGTCGGTCTGGATCGCGTCGATCACCGCGTTGCCCTGGCTGCCCTCGGCCTCCAACCGCACCGGACGGTCCACCGCACTGACGATGCCGCTGGTGACCGTCCCGGCGAGGCCGAGCGGGGAGCCGATGGCGATGACCGAGTCGCCCTGTCTCAACGTCGACGAGCGGCCTAGCTGCGCCACCGTGGGGTTGGCGACATCTACCTTGACGACCGCGAGATCGGTCTTGGGATCGCGGCCCACGATCCGCGCGGGTAACCGGGTGCTGTCACTGAACACCGCTTCCAGAGTGGCCTGCGGGATGCTCGCCGCCGGGGCCACGACGTGGTTGTTCGTCAATACGTAACCGTGGCTGTCAATCACCACACCGGAGCCGAACCCGCCTTGATCCCCCACCCGGAACTCCAAGGACACCACTGCGGGCAGCACCCGGCCGGCCACCGCCGCCACTGATCCGGCCGGTCGCTGGATCGCCGGTTGTACCTGTGCCAGCGTGACGCCCGGATCGTGTAACAGCGTGCCGCCATCTGCGGTGAGCCGGCCCACCAGCCCGCCAATTCCGCCGATCAACAGTGCCACTGCAGCGAGTGAGGCGAGCGCCAGGTTGCTCACCCGCCCCCCGAAGAGCACCTCTGCCAGGCTCAACCGAGCGCCAGGAGGTGACGGTTCGGCGCCGTCGCCTTGATGTTGCGCCACCGCAGGCGGACCCAGCACGGCGGCTGCGTGCGGGTTGCGCCACGGGTCGTTGACAGCGCCCTGTGGCCAAAAGCCCTCTTGGCCGCCGCGCTGCCCGTTAGGGTGCGCGCCGTTGCTTCCGGGTGGGCGTTGCAGTTGCTCGGCAGACTCCACAGGTCGACCGAACGCCGCGGCGAGCTCGTCCGGCGGTGGCGTGGCGGTCATCCATCGCTGCTCGGCGCGATCCTGTTGATCGGCGAAGGCGCCCTGCACGCCGGCCGGCCGGCCGAATGCGTCGGCTTCGTTCGGATCCACCCGGGGGCGGTCAAGCGGTGCCGGCACGAACTGCGGCCTCGAGTGCCCGTCCGGCATGTAAGAGGTCTCGCAGTCGTGATCTGGTGGCGGGGCCATGGTCTCCTGGGTCAGGCGTGCGCTAGCGATCATCCAGTGTGCCCACAGCGCGGTGAAGTGTGCGTAGCGGTGTTACCACCCAATCCAACGACTAAGTACAGAGGGGCCGGTACCCCAGCGCGGGCCTCCGCCCAGCGACCCGGTAGGCAGTCGATCCGGATCGCCGCCCTGCACCACGACGCCTTCCTCCGTGACCGCCAGCCCTGCCGGAGGTCCAGGCAGCTCAGCGGTATGCGGGATATCACGCAAGGCGGCGAGCAAGTCGGCTGGAGCTGACGGACAATATGCCGACCGCACGACGCTCCTCGCCTGACGCTGCGCTGCAATCTCCGCGGCGCACGACTGGCACCCGGTGATATGCGCAGCAGCACGATCATATGCACCGGGGGCAAGCTCTCCGTCGACGAACGCAACCAGCGCGTCGACGGCCAGGTGCTGCCCTGCGTTGAGGCCGGCTATGAGATCGGAAAAACTACGGCCGCGCAGGTCTGTCATCCAACCTCCCTCCTCGACCATGACTCAAGCGCCGACGCGCCGCCGTTCCAGCGCCGCCTTGAGTGCCTGCCTGCCACGGTGAATCCGGCTGCGCACGGTCCCGAGCTTCACCCCGAGGGTGGCACCGATCTCTTCGTACGACAGGCCTTCCACATCACAGAGTACGACAGCGGCACGGAATTCCGGAGCGAGGTCGTCCAGCGCCTGCTGCAAATCCGGATCGAGATGGGTTGCGGCATACACCTGCTCCGGGCTCAACCCATCCCCCGCCAGCCGGTCGGTGTCCTCGGGGAGACCCTCCATCCGCAGCCGGGCCCGCCGCCTCACCATGTCCAGGAACAGGTTGGTCGTAATCCGGTGCAGCCAACCCTCGAACGTACCTGGCTTGTAGGAACCCAGGCTGCGGAACACCCGGATGAAGGTCTCTTGGGTGAGGTCTTCGGCATCGTGCGGGTTACCGGACAGGCGGTAAGCCAACCGGTAAACCCGATCGGCGTGCTCCCTGACTACCTGGTCCCAGGAAGGCGGTACCCACGCTGCACGAGCCCCATCGTTCTCATCACCAGGTTCATCATCTGGCCGGACACTGGAGATGGCCTGCGGGGCAGCGGCGGGGTCGCGAAAGGGGATCTGGATGGCCATCGGGGGAGTCTCCGACCTCCGGAATAGTCGACGAATCATCAGCTGACACAAGGGTCACGAACAGGTACTGCAACACCCGGGTGGGCGTCGATGTTTCATGATGCCCGGTCCGCGTGTGCCCCAAGTAAGCACCGGGTAAGAAGATTCTGAGAGTGGGCCGACCTCAGGACGGCAGCGCCTCTGACCGGCGCGGCGCCACCCAGACGGGACCGGTGCCGACGCTACCCTACGCAACGTGAGGTCCACCGGCATCACGGTGCACGACTACCGCGATTACCACGATTACATCGACAGCTTCGTCACCGAGGACGAGGCACTGGCCGCAGCGCGCGAGCGGGGTCAGGAGCTGGGCTGCCTGCCGGTCGGTCCGGGCAGCGGTGCCGCACTGCGATTTCTGGCCGGCGCGCTGGCGGCACGGGCCGTCGTCGAGCTCGGTACCGGCGCGGGATCCAGCGGCCTGTGCCTGCTCCGTGGGATGGCCTCCAACGGTGTGCTGACCTCCATCGATATCGAACCCGAGCATCAGCGGGTTGCCCGGCAGGCGTTCACCGAAGCCGGCTTCCCACCGTCGCGCTACCGGTTGATCATGGGGCAAGCCTTGGACGTACTGCCCCGGCTCACCGACGGTGGATACGACCTGGTGTTCGTCGACGCGGCCGGCCCGGAGTATCCCCTCTACCTGGAAGCCGGCGTGCGGTTGTTGCGTCCCGGCGGGGTCATCGCGTTCCACAACGCGTTGGCTCATTGCAGAGGCGATGACCCAGTGCCTCGGGATCCCTCGGCTGCCGCCCTACGCGCCGTCGGCACCATGATCCGCGACGACGACAACCTCCTCCCCCTGCTGTTGCCACTCGGCGACGGCCTTCTCCTCGCCCTGCGTATCGACCGCGGCATGGAGACATATCCGGCTCACTAGGGCGCTCGTGAGGGGCGCGCCTGAGGGGCTCGGAAAGCCGGTGATGCCTACATGTCGGGAATGGCCGGCCTGGTGGCGGAGAGAATGCTGTAGAACCAGGCACCGTGGCGCAGCGCCTGGTACTGGCGTATCGAGGCGATCACATTGCCGTGCTGGACAGCCGAGCGGACACCCTTGACGTAGCCGTACAGGGCCAGTGGATAAGTCCAGTACGCCATGCGATACAGCCGGCGTAACGATGGGCGGGTATGCGCGGTCACATCGTCCAGCCGGGCATCGACGAAACCAGCCGCAGCCAGGTGCTCGGTGTGTTCGCTCGGAGTGTCGATGTCCGGAACGGCCCATCCGGTGAGCCACTCGTGCAGCAGTCGCTCGCCGGTCGGATCCAGCGGGCGCCCGGACCGGACGAAATCGGCGACGACAACCCGCCCGCCGGGCCGCAGCACTCGAGCAGCCTCCTGGTAGAAGGCGGCTTTGTCGGCTGCATGGCACAGGCTTTCCACAGCCCATACGACGTCGAAACTCGCATCGGGGAAGGGCGTCGCCGTGAAGTCGGCCACCTCGAAGTGGACCCGGTGGGTCAGGTTGCGCCGGGCGGCGTAACTACGCGCCTTCTGCACCTGCCGGGCCGCCAAGGTGATCCCCACGACTTCAGCCCGGCGCTCCTTGGCCAACCACAGGGCGCTGCCGCCAACGCCACACCCGGCATCGAGTATTCGGTCACCGGCCTTGACCTGGACCCGATCCGCCAAGACGCGGTTCATGTTCTTCAGCGCGTCGGTATGGCTCCGAGTGTTCTCGTCGGCGTAACCAAAATGGACAGCAAGGTTGTCCGGGTTGAGCCACAGCAGCCGGTAGTCCAGCCAGGTCTGGTCGTAGTAGCCGACGATAGCGTCGGTAAGCGAGCTGGCCGGCCGCTGTTCGGCCGCCTCGCTCGGCTCTGCCGTATTCGGCACTGCCATCAATGATCTCCCGGAAGTAGGTGCGGCCCAGCCATCGCCTACCGCTTACCCGGTCATTCTGGTCTACCGATCACGATGTGCTCGGGGTAGGCGCCTGGCCCCGGCGCATCAACAGCACGGCCGCGAGTGGCCACAGCACCTGCGCTGCGGTGAGGATCCGCTCGGACAGGCCTAGCCGTGCACTTCCGCTGAGGTATTCGACGCCGAACCAGCCCAGCAGCCCGAGCAGCCAGGTCGCCGCGAACGCCCAGACGCCGGGTCTGGGCTGGCCACCGCCTTGCCACGCCATCGCGGGCCACAGCGACAGCACGGAAAGAGCAACGGCTGCGGCTGCGACATGCTCAGCCGAATCGCCGGTGCCCGGCAGCGGGAGTGCAGCAAGCACGACGGTGGCCGCCCCACCAGTGGCCAGCAATGCCCGACCGGTCACTGCTGCTGGGGCGAGCCCCGCAGCAGTGATCATGTGGCAGACGCCGACTCCGGCCAGAGCTGATGTCATGATCCAGCGATCAGTGGCGCCGCGGGACGCCAGGGCACTGATCGTCTCGCGTATCGGGTCGAAACCGCCGGGCTGACGCGCCGCGGCGAGTTGCCAACCACCGACCAGTAACACCGGAGCGCACGCCGAAGACACCACCGCCCACCAGGCAGGCCGGTTATTCCGCATGGGCTCCCTTGCCCAGCACGACCACATCACCGCCGCTGACCGTGTACCGCTCGCGATCTAACTCTGGGTCCACCCCGACCTGCGCGCCATCGGGAATGAGCACGTTCTTGTCCAGGATTGCCCGGCGTACCACGGCGCCTTTGCCGACCCGGACGCCAGGCATCAGCACGCTGCCCTCGACATAAGAACCGGCCTCGACTACCACGTCACTGGACAGCACCGAGTTGGTCACGTGCGCCGCTGAAATGATCGAGCCGGCTCCGACGATCGATTCCTGCGCCGTACCGCCCTGGACGAACTTGGCCGGCGGCAGCGGGGGTACCGCGGTGCGGATCGGCCATGCCTGGTTGTACAGATTGAAAATCGGATGCACGGATACCAAGTCCATGTGCGCGTCGTAGTAGGTGTCCAGAGTGCCTACGTCGCGCCAGTAGCCGCGGTCCCGATCCGTCGCGCCGGGCACCACGTTGTCGGCGAAGTCGTACACCGCCGCTTCGCCCGCGTCCACCAGCATCGGGATCACGTCACCGCCCATGTCATGATCGGAATCCTGGTTAGCGGCATCGGCGCGGAGTGCCGAGATCAGCAGCTTGGTCGTGAAGACATAGTTGCCCATCGACGCGAACGCCATGTCGGGATCGTCTGGCGTACCAGGGGGGTGCACCGGCTTCTCGAGGAACTCGGTAATCCGGCCTGAGGCATCCGCGCCGATACAGCCAAACGCGCTGGCCTGCTCGCGGGGCACCCGGATCCCGGCGACGGTGACTCCTGAGCCGGTGGCAATGTGCTGCTCCACCATCTGCGACGGGTCCATCCGGTACACGTGGTCGGCTCCGAAGACGACGATGTATTCGGGTGCCTCGTCATATACCAGGTTGAGCGACTGAAAGATCGCGTCAGCGCTGCCGGTGTACCACCGCGGGCCGAGACGCTGCTGCGCAGGCACCGGGGTGATGTATTGCCCCAGCAACGACGACAACCGCCATGTCGTCGTGATGTGCCGATCCAATGAGTGCGACTTGTATTGGGTGAGCACGCAAATTCGGATATAACCGGCATTGACCAGATTGGACAGAACAAAATCGATGAGCCGATAGTTGCCACCAAACGGAACTGCCGGCTTGGCCCGGTCCGCAGTTAACGGCCACAACCGCTTTCCCTCACCGCCCGCAAGCACGATGCCCAGCACGTGCGGCTGTCCCTTCACGATTGGTCACCCTAGCGCCGGTTGCACTAGCAAGCCATGTGAGTCCCGCCGCCAGTCATCGAATGTTCACTGGTGAGGGCAGGTGGGGACCGCCGCCGGTAAGGACGCTAGCGTGACTTGGCGTGCGGATCGGACTCCTGACCCGGGAATACCCGCCCGAGGTGTACGGCGGCGCCGGCGTGCACGTCGGGAACCTGGTGCCCGAGCTGCGCAAGCAGTGTGACGTCGAGGTGCATTGCTTCGGCTCGCCCCGCCCGCTGGCGCACAACCACACCGTGACGCCCACGCTGGCGACCGCCAACCAGGCGCTGCAGACCTTGTCCGTGGACTTGGACATGGCTGACGCGCTGGGTGATGTGGATGTCGTCCACTCGCATACCTGGTACGCCAACATGGGCGGCCACCTGGCGCACCTTCTCCGTGGAGTCCCGCATGTGATCACGGCACACTCGTTGGAGCCCCGCAGACCGTGGAAGGCCGAGCAGCTCGGCGGTGGCTACCGGGTGTCTTCCTGGGTGGAACGCACCGCCTACGAGCATGCCGACGCGATCATCGCGGTATCCGAAGGCATGCGCGCCGATGTATTGGACTGCTACCCCACCGTGCACCCGGAACGGGTTCACGTGGTGCGCAATGGCATCGACGCCGACATTTACCGCCCGGTCTCGGACACCGACGCGCTGTGCCGGTTCGGGGTTGACCCGGCACGGCCGATCGTGGCTTTCGTGGGTCGGATCACGCGCCAGAAGGGAGTCGGCCACCTGATCGCGGCGGCCCACCACATCGACCACGGGGCGCAATTGCTGCTGTGCGCTGGCGCACCGGACACCTCGGAGATCGAAGCCGAGGCTCGCGCGGCTGTGGCGGAGCTGTCCGCGGCCAGGCCCGGGGTGATCTGGGTGCCGGACATGCTGCCCATCGAGGACATCCGGCAAGTGCTGTCGGCCGCCAGCGTGTTCATTTGCCCGTCGGTGTACGAACCGCTGGGCATCGTGAATCTGGAGGCGATGGCCTGCGGCACCGCTGTGGTCGCCTCCGCGGTAGGGGGCATCCCGGAGGTGGTCGATGACGGCGTCACCGGTCTGCTGGTGCCCTACGACGAGCACAACCCCGACGCGTTCCAGCAAGGGCTGGCCCAGTCCGTCAACGAGTTACTGGCAGATCCGCACCGCGTCGCCGCGATGGGCCAAGCCGGCCGGGCCCGCGCCATCATGGAGTTCTCCTGGTCCGCGGTAGCCGACCGCACCGTAGCGCTCTACCACCAACTGCTCGCCGTCCCCGCCCTCTGAGCCTGCTTTCTGACCCGTCATGCAGACATATCGGGGCCCAAGGGCAGGCAAAGCCCGAGATGTCTCCATGCCGGATCTAGGGGCGGTTTGCCGGGGTGCGCCAGTTGATGGTGGGACGCATCAGCGACAGATCGGCTCGATCGATGTGGCGGGCGGCCACGGCGAACAGGGAGTCGATCAACGTGTCGGACAGCAGGTGCGGCTGCAACCCCAGCTCGATCAGGCCGGTGTGCACCACGTTGTAGTAGTGTTCATCGAGCTCCACCCGGGGATTGTCCAGATACTCGACCTCGACGTTGCCCGGGAAAGTGGCCGCGACGGTCTTGGCGATGTCCGCCACCGACATCGTCTCGGTGATCTGGTTGAACACCCGGAACTCGCCCGCGCCAGCCGGATTCTCGCAGGCCAACCGGATGCACTCGATGGTGTCACGGATGTCGATGAGACCCCGGGTCTGACCGCCCGACCCGTAGACGGTCAGCGGGTGCCCCAGCACCGCCTGGATGACAAACCGGTTGAGCACCGTGCCAAAGACGGCGTCATAGTCGAAGCGAGTGGCCAGCCGCGGGTCGCGCCCGGTCTGGTCGGTCTGCTGGCCGTAGACCACACCCTGGTTGAGGTCGGTCGCCCGCAATCCCCACGTCCGGCAGCCGAACTCGATGTTGTGGCTGTCGTGCACCTTCGTGAGGTGGTAGAACGAGCCCGGCTTCTTCGGGTACAGCATCCGGTCGGTGCGGCCGTTGTGCTCGACGGTGAGCCAGCCCTCCTCGATGTCGATGTTCGGCGTGCCGTACTCGCCCATCGTGCCCAGTTTGACCAGATGGATATCGCAATCGACCTCGGCGATCGCGAACATCACGTTCAGCGTGCCGATGACGTTGTTGTGCTGGGTGTACACCGCGTGCTTGCGGTCGATCATCGAGTACGGCGCAGACCGCTGCTCGGCGTAATGCACGATCGCGGCGGGCCGGAAGCGACTCACGGCATCGAGCAGGAATTCGGCGTCGAGCAGATCCCCGACGAACAGCTCAAGGCGGCGGCCGGAGACCTCGTGCCAGGCCTGCACCCGGTGATGCAGCGACTCGATGGGCACCAGGCTTTGCAGTCCTAGCTCATCGTCGTAGGAGCGGCGGGCGAAGTTGTCCAGCACGGCGACGTGGTGTCCCCGATCCGATAGGTGCAAGGCTGTGGGCCAGCCCAGATAGCCGTCACCGCCGAGAACGAGGATCCGCACCGTTTTGCCTCCTGCCGGGGAAAGGACCAGGGAAATCCAACGAAGAACCGCTGCGATTGCCTATCAGATGACCGCGAACAACACCAAACACCACCAGGTAGCAGGAGGCGTCTGCGAAGATGAGGCCGTGCCCCGACAGCTCGTCCAATCCCGGCTGGCCCGGTTGTTCACCCGGTTCGCCGCGGGCACGGTGGTCTCCACGGCGTGTAGCCAGCTGACGTTGGTCCTGCTGTTCGGCGTGCTCGACGCTTCGGCCGTGGTGTCCGGGGCGGTGGCCTTTGTCGCCGGGGCGGTGCCGAATTTCCTCATCCACCGGTTCTGGACATGGCGGCTTACCGGACCGGTGGGAATGCGCCGCGAACTGGTGCCCTACCTGGCAGTGATCAGCTTCAGCGGCTTGGTGGCGGTGGGCATCACCACCTGCGTCGATCGGTTGCTCGGCAACACGATCGCCGACCACGTGTTGCGGACCGCTGTTATCGCGGTCGTCTACGGCCTGAGCTACCTGCCGGTGTTCGTGCTCAAATTCGCGTTACTGGATCGGTTGGTGTTCGGCGCTGAGTACGAGCGGACCCGCCGACGGCGAGCTCGCGACTCGCGTAACCAGGTGCCCACGAGTACCCGGGCGTAGCGCAGCCCGTAGATGAAGTTGTTGCCCTTCTTGGTCTTGCCAGCGGTGCGGGCCAGCATCGTCATCGGCTGCTCCAGCACCCGGTAGCCGTGCGAGATCACGCCGAGCAGCAGCTCAGAGGCCTGGTATTGGGCTTGAGTCAGCGTGACGGTCTGGGTGACCTCGGCTTTCATTGCCCGGAAGCCGAAAGAGGTGTCGGTTAGCGGCTGCCTGGTCAGGGTCCTGGCCAGCCACGCGAACACGTGCACCCCGAGGTGCCGGACAGGGTCGGATGTCTCGTGCCGGCCCAGGGCTCGCGATCCGGTGACGAAGTCGGCCTCGTCGTCGATCAGCGGTTGCAGCAGCAGCGGCAGCTCCGCCAGGTCGTACTGGCCGTCGGCGTCGGTGGTGACGATGTACCGGGCGCCACCGAGCCGGGCCACGCCGTAGCCCAGCCGCAGCGCCCCACCCTGCCCCCGGTTCGCCGGCATCTCGCAGACCCGGGCGCCGCAGCGACGGGCCACCTCTGCAGTGCCATCGGTGGCGCCGTCGACGACCACCAGGGTGTCTACCGGCATGCCACAGCTCAGCGGCGGTACCGACGCGAGCACCGCGCCGATGCCGTCCTCCTCGTTGTAAGCAGCAATGACCACGACCACCGGCGCGAAGCAGACGTCACCTTGCGAGGCGATGAACGCATCCACCGTGGCGATGTCCACCGCATCGGGATACAGCGGCATCGGCGGGTTCACCTTGCGTCGCGGGCCAGGCCGGCGCAGCGGTCCGGTAAAGGCGGTCAGTCCCAGCGCGCCGGCCATCGGCAGCAGCACCAATCCCGGCAGCTGGTAACGCCAGGAGAACTCGAAGGCGGCCGCGGTAACCAGCACGGTGACGCCGAAACCGGAGACCAGCAGGCTGGCCGCGCGGATACCCGATCGGCGGGCGTTTCCCACCCCGAACCCGCCAAGCAGCCCGATCACCAGCCCTAGGCCGAGCACAGGGCCGGGGGTGTACCCAACGGTGAGCTGGTATCCCCGCAACAGCTCGGCCACCGTCCGGTTGACGCTGATCGGGACGCCACCGAACTCGAAGGCCCGCGCGTCGACCAGGTACTGGATTCCCCAATACGGGTAGGACTGCTGGAAGTACCAGCGTTCGACCGGGACGTCGTTCACATCATCGACCCGAGTCGGGCGAAAACCCTTGAGGAAATCCTCGCTGATCGCCCATGCCAGATCGAAAGGTTGGTTGACGAATACCCGGCGAGCGAAGGAAGCCTCGATTGCATCCATCGACTGGCCGGCCGGCAACTCGACGGTCAGCGCTGGTGAATCGAGGTCGTGGACGTAGTAGTCGACCCCAAAACGTTGGTCGCGCGGCTCGATAGGGCACACAGCGCGCTCCGACGTTCCCGCCGGGATGCGGTCACAGTCGGCGATCACGGCGGCACGGCCGTAGAGCACGCCATCGCTGGCGCCGCTGATTCCCCAGACGCCGATGGTGGCCCGGTAATAGCAGGCGTAACCGCCCAGCACCACCCCGAATGCCGCAGCCATGGCCGCAGCACGCAGCCCAATGCGCCGCCAGCCCGTGCGGCTTGCCCACAGCGATCCGGCAACGACCAGGTAGGCGACCGCCGGGACGAGCAGGGCGATGCCGACCAACCGCACGATTACCGCGAAGCCGATGAGCGCTCCGGCACTGGCGGCGTGCCAGGGGCTGGGCAATCCGCGCCAGGTCAACATCCAGATGATCACCAGGAGGACGGCCTGGAACCAGACGTCGGGCATGATGTTGTGCTCGATCTGTACCTGGTAGGCATCGAGCAGTACCGGAGCCGTGGCCAGCGCCGCCAGCCAGCGACGGGCGCCGTGGCGGGACAGCAGCCGGTACATCAGCACCGCCATGCCCAGCCCGATCAGGTGCTGCACCACGGCTACACCGCGCAAACCACCGAGAGGAAGCAGGACGTTGAGGATCAGGTCATAGCCAATCGGGCGCAGCCCGTCGGGGCGCAGCTCGTGGACGTTGTCCAGGTAGCTAAACGAGTCGATGTACAGGATCGCAGGCTGGTAGGCCAGCACGGTAAGCAGCCGCAAGCAGGCGCCGATGGCGAGCAACGTCACCAACAGCCAGTGCAGGCGCAACCATCGGGGCATCCGGGAGACCATGATCAGGGACGCGGGCTTCTCGCCGGCCTCCGGCCGTGCCAGCAGGCCGGTCACCGGCTGCGCTGCCGTCTCGTACGCGGCCTGTGGGTGGCAATGCGGGTCATGCTTGCCCCCGCCATCCACGGGCGTCCTGCCACACCGTGGCCAGCCCGTCGATCAACGCGACGGCTGGTTGGTAGCCCAGCTGCTCGCGGGCCCGGTTGATATCGACGATCACCGCTGGCATCTCACCCGGCTTGGCAGCGACATGTTCGGCCGGTAGCGGGCAGCCGGTGACCTTACGCGCCAGCTCGAGAAGTTCCAGCACGGTGACCGAAGATCCCGAGCCGATAATCGCGGCACCGGTAAATCGGCGATCCCAGGCTGCGAGCACGCCAGCCACGGCGTCATCGAGGTGCACGAGATCGCGCCGCTGCAGCCCGTCGCCGTAGATCTGCACCCCGGCGCCGGACAGTGCCGCGCGCATCATGCGGGGAACGAAACTGTCCTTGTGCTGCATTCCCGGGCCGTAGATGTTGGTGAAGCGCAGGGCGCTGGTGGCCATCCCATAGGCACCCGCGTAGCCGTGCAGAAGCATCTCGGCGGCCGCCTTGGTGGCGCCGTACGGGGTCAAGGGGCGCAGCGATGCTGCTTCGTCCATGGTGGCGTGACCTACGTCGCCGACCACCGCGTTCGTCGAGGCCATGATGAACCGGTCAACGCCGGACTGCCGGCAGGCCTCCAAAAGCGCCTGGGTCGCCGCGACGTTCGCCTGGTACGTGGCAACCGGGTGCTGGACCGACCGCAGTACCGAGGTGATGGCGGCAAGATGTACCAAACCAGCCACATCCGCGCTGTCGCGGTCCGCTATGGCGTCGGCGATCACCTGCGGGTCGGTCAGCTCCCCCACCACGCTGCGGACCGTACGATCTGGATAGGGCCTCCGGTCCACCACGGTGACCTGGTAGCCGCGACCGGCGAAGGCGGAAACGACCGCACGGCCAACGAAGCCGGCGCCTCCGGTGATCACGACCCGGCCGGCGCCGGCTGATGAAATGGCCATCGGCGCGCAAGCCTAGCTGGTGAACGAACTGGCCAATTCGATCAGGGTCCGGGTAGCGAACCCGGTACCACCCGGGTTGACCTCGTCATAGCTGTCCTGGGCGCGGGCCGGGCCGGCGATGTCCAGGTGCGCCCAGGGCAGCCCCGCAGTGAACTCACGCAGGAACAATGCCGCAGTGATACTCCCGGGCCCGGGCGGGCACTGCCGCAGATCGGCGAGCTCGGAGCGGACCTCAGCGGCGTGTTCCTCGCTCAGCGGCATCCGCCACCAGGCCTCTCCGGCAGCATCACCGGCGCTGGCAATGCGTTGCGCCAGCTCGGCGTCAGTGGCGAACAGCCCACCGATGCGCGGCCCCAGCGACACCTTCATCGCGCCGGTCAGCGTTGCGACGTCGACCAGGGTGGTGGGCGCGAGCGTGGCCGCCGCGTAAGCCAGCGCATCAGCCAGTACCAGCCGGCCCTCGGCGTCGGTGTTGGTCACTTCCGTGGTGGTGCCGCCCACCTGCCGGATGACATCACCCGGGCGATACGCCGACCCGGAAACATGGTTTTCCGCGCACGGAACGAGGCCGGTCACCCGCAGCGGCAACTCCAGCCGGCCGACGGCCAGCAGCGCAGCGATCACCGCCGCACCACCGGACATGTCGGTGCGCATCATATGCATGCCGTCGGCCGGCTTGATCGACATTCCGCCGGTATCGAACGTGATGCCCTTACCGACCAGCACGAGGTGGTGCGCACCGGGGCAGCCGGGGGGCTGCCAAGCCAGCTCCAGCAACCGCGGCAGGCGCGCGGAGCCACCGCCCACCGCCAGCATGCCGCCGAAGCCGTGCTCGGCAAGCCAACGCTCATCGCGCACCGTCGCGCGCACACCGGCCACGGTGGTGGCCAAGCGGGCGGCGGTGCCGGCGAGCCAGGCGGGGTCCTTGTGTTCGCTCGGAGTGTTGACCAGATCGCGGGCCAGCCCAGTGGCGCGGCCGAGCACCTGCGATCGGGAAACTGCCTCGGCGAGCGGTCCGCATTTCTCACCTGGTGGCGCGATGAGTGCGACGGTGTCGATTCGTGGGCGTGCCAGCGGGTCGCCACTAACGCGGTACTGGTGCGAGCCCACTACGGACCCGAGGGCCAGCGACGCAGCCTGGTCGGCCGTGGTACCGGGCGGCAAGTGAATTTGTACCGTGTGTGGTGCATCGCCATTCACCTGTCCCTCGAGCCGCGCCGCGCTGGCTCGGACCAGCGCGGCACCGGCCGACCGCCAGTGCTTCGCTGTGCCCTCCCCGGTGCCCACGAGCCAGCCGTGGTCCGGGTGGGAGACGGCCAGTGGCACCACGTCCACCGAGCCTGCCGACCCGGTCACCCGGTACTGGTCCAGCCACTCCTCGTCGACAGCGAGCCGGTCGGCACCCGGACCCAAAGCGACCGAGGGGGACTGCCTGACCAACACGACATCGGGTATCCCCGGGGCTGGCCGCGGCTGCACCCGCACCTCAACGAGGGGGGTGGGCACCGGAGGGATCACGGTGGGTTCCTGGTCAATTCGTGGCGAGGCCCCGGCGCGCCCTCAGGCGCTGACCGGGGCCTCGGAGACGAGGGATGCTGGGCACCGGTGCCGTCACTCCACAACGGCCCGCAATGCCTTGCCAAGTTCACCTGCCTCGTCCGCCGACATCTCGACGACGAGCCGCCCACCCCCTTCGAGCGGGACGCGCATCACGATGCCCCGTCCCTCCTTCGTCACCTCGAGGGGACCGTCGCCGGTCCGGGGCTTCATGGCCGCCATAGCGTGCTCCCTCCGTGCATTCGTCACCGCGGTGGCCACGCGACACCGGTGACCCCCTGCATTCTCCCCTATCGGTTCCGGCCCCCGACACGCAACCATGATCTCGCACTCGCCGTCCACGCAGGAGTCCACCCAGGGCCTTTGTGCCGTGCTCATCCGCCGGTACGACGAAAACAGCCGATAAGGTGGTCATCGACCATCCCTGTCGCCTGCATGAGGGCATGGCAGGTAACTGGACCGACAAAGGTGAATCCCCGGCGCCGCAGCATGCTGGCCATCGCCTCTGATTCGCGAGTCCGGGTCGGCAGCTCTGCCATGGTGCGCGGTGGGTGACGCCCGGCCGGGTCGGGCGCGTAGGACCACAGCAGGCCGTCCAGATCCTCGCCGAGCTCAGTCACTGCACGGGCATTGCGCACCGTCGCCTCGATCTTGGCACGGTTGCGGATGATCCCTGGGTCGGTGAGCAGGCGTGCCACGTCGTCATCGGTGAAGGCGGCGACGGTCGCCGGCTGGAATCCCGCGAAGGCACGCCGGAACGCATCTCGCTTGCGCAGGATCGTCAGCCAGGACAACCCCGACTGGAATGCCTCCAGGCTGAGGCGTTCGAACAAGGCCACCTCGCCATGCAGTGGTACTCCCCACTCGTTGTCGTGGTACGCGCAATAGTCCGGCGTGCCCACTGCCCAGGGGCAGCGCAGGCGACCATCGGGGCCGGCCGCTGGACCGTTGTCCAGGCTCATCCGAATTGAGTCGCTAAGGTCATCAGGGTGGACGTCATCAGGGGTAATCCCGGCAGAAAGCGGCGAAGCGGTCGAGCGACCACCGTAGACCCCAGCTGAATAGTGGCCGGATCAGCGGCCACCCGGCGGCGCCCAGCATCCCCAGTGGCAGCTCCAGCTGCTCGGTCCATTCGAAGGTGGCAGCGTCCCGGCTGCGCGGCTGCACCGCAAAGATTCCGACGCCGCGCACCACTCGGCCGAGATGGCGCATTTCGCACCGCCAGGGGGCGTCCCAGACGGTAACCCGCATGCGGTCAGCGACTCCGACGCCGCCTACGCCGGTGACTGCTTCCAGCTCAGAACCGATGGAGCGGCCGTCGCCGCGGAGAACTCGCACGGTCGTACCGAGCATCCACTCGCGTTGGCGATCCCAGTCAGTAGCGGCCGCGAAAACCGTTTCCGGTGATGCGTCAACATCGATCCGCTCGGTCACAACCACCCCAGTCATCGCTGGGCCTCCAGTTCGGCCACCCGGGCGCGCAGCGCGTCGAGCTCGTCAGCGGCTCGCTGCAGCGCCCAGTCCACCTCGGACATCCGGTAGCCCCGTAGTACCTGAGAAAACCGGATGGTTCGCACGTCATCACCGGTGATCGAACCCTCCGGCAGCCAAGTCGGGGTTGCATCGGGCGGCAGCGCAGCCAGCTCTTCACCCCGACCGAAGACCAGCGAGGCGGTGAGGAACACCACCGCAGCGACGACCACCGCGACGAGAAGGTAGATCAGCACCGTACCCACCTACCCGATCGTGGCACCCTAGGCTGAGCGCGCGGCGAGGACCTCACGCATCGGCGGCCGGTCGGCCACCAGCACCACGCTCTCGGTGGGCATGAAGCGGGCGCCCAGCTGCACGAACTGGGTGATACCCGCCGAATCCCCGGCCTCGGCGATGCCGCAGCGGGGTAAGGCCGCGCCAAGAATCTGCCGGGACATCACGCCGAGCTCGAGCAGGGAACGGTTACGGTGCTTGCGCACCCCGAGGTTCACCTGCGCCAGGCCGTCTAACCCGTAGCCGGCGTGCACGTCGAGTAACAGTCCGATCTCCACCCCATACCCGGCGGCGAAGGGCACCGACTCCAGGAATTCCCGGGTCGCCGCGTACTCTCCGCCCAGCGGCTGCACCACGCCGGCCAGTTCAGGACGCAGCGCGTTGAGCAACGGCCGGGCCAGCAGTTCGGTCACCCGACCACCACCAGTACCGGTCTGGTCCGTCTCAATCCGCAGCGGACGCCGGTAGAAGCCCTTGACCAGCGCAACATCGGGCCGTCCGCGTTGCTTGGGCCGACGCCACAGCAGCACCGGCCCGAGCAACGCGGGCACGAACCCAGCGTCGAAGTCGACCAGGTCAGAGTCGATGAAGACCAGCACATCGCCCGAAGTGGCCGCCAGCGATCGCCAGAGCACCTCGCCCTTACCCGGCCATGGTGGCAGTTCGGGCAGCACATCGGTGCGCTGCACCACGCGGGCACCGGCCTTGCTGGCCACCTCGGCGGTGCAGTCGGTACTACCCGAATCCATCACCACCAGCTCGTCGACCAACCCGCCGACCAGCGGCCGCAGCGCACTGACCAGCGTGCCTACCGTCGCCTGTTCATTCAACGCCGGCAGCACCACGCTGATGGTGCGACCTTGCTTGGCCGCGATGAGCTGCTCGATGGTCCACGGCACGCTCTGCACAGTGGCTTCGACAAACCAGCGCCGGGTCTGCGGCAGCAGCGCCAGCCCGGTCACGCCAGGCCCCGGACGGCGCGCGCCGGTGGGCGGGTGCCGGCGATCGAGGCCACCATCTCCAGTACATGACGGGTACGGCGTACCTGGTGGGCCCGGAACACGCGAACCTTGGCCCAAGCAGCGATCGCGGTGGCCGCCAAGGTGCCGTCGACCCGGTCGTCCAGCCCCACGTCAAGGGTCTCGCCGACGAAGTCCTTGTTGGACAGCGCCATCAGCACCGGCCAGCCGGTGGCGACCAATTCGTCGCAACGACGTAGCAACTCCAGCCCGTGCCAGGTGTTCTTGCCGAAGTCATGGGTGGGGTCGATGAGAATGCCCTCCCTCGGCACTCCTAACCGGACCAGCCTGCCCGCCTGCGCCGTGAGATCCTCGATGACCTCGCGGACCACATCGGTGTACCGCACCCGGTGCGGCCGGGTACGCGGCGGCGCACCACCGGTGTGCGAGCACACCATGCCGCATCGGTACTCGGCAGCAACGTCGGCGAGCTGCGGATCAGCACCCGCCCAGGTGTCGTTGATGATATCTGCCCCAGCCTGCACCGCTGACCGGGCGATCTCATGCCGCCAGGTGTCGATGCTGATCAAAAGGTCAGGATGACGTTGCCGGACAGCGGCCACAAAAGGCACCACCCGGCGCGCCTCCTCCGCCACTCCCACGTCGTCGCCAGGTCCCGCCTTGACCCCACCGATGTCTACGATATCGGCGCCCTCGCTGACCGCCCGGTCCACGGCGGTCATCGCGGCCTGATACGAGTAGGTGGCGCCGCGGTCATAGAACGAGTCCGGGGTCCGGTTGACGATGGCCATCACCGAGGCCCGGTCGAGGGGCAGCGTGCGGGTTCCGAACCGGACCGTGGGCACATCAGGACCGGTTGCCCGGCTCACCTGACGCTCAATGAGTGTCCTGCCAGGCCTGATAAGAGGCACCAACCAGGCGAACCACTTCGTCGATCTCGTCGGTGATGTGCACCAGGGCTAGTTCGGCTTCGCGGAGCTTGCCTTCCGCAGTCACGGTCTCGGCCAGCCATGAGTACAGCCCGCCCCAGTAGTCGCGGCCCAGCAGGACGACGGGGAACTTGGTGACTTTCTTGTTCTGCACCAGGGTCAGAGCTTCGAACAACTCGTCCAGGGTGCCGAATCCGCCAGGGAGGCACACGAACGCCTGGGCGTACTTGATGAACATCGTCTTGCGGGTGAAGAAATACCGGAAGTTGATGCCCAGGTCGACCCAGGGATTGAGCCCTTGCTCAAAAGGCAGCTCGATGCCCAGTCCCACAGACAGCCCGCCAGCCTCGGAAGCCCCGCGATTGACCGCCTCCATGGTGCCCGGTCCACCGCCGGTGATCACCGCGAAGCCGGCATCAGCAAGCGCGGCACCCAGCGCGCGACCGGTCACGTACTCGGGATGGTCCCGGGGGGTGCGGGC
>Ga0213875_10000112_pt1 | contig 91961 bp, 75 predicted proteins | sample BarmaccomBMRX_R8_FD_160105 | JGI IMG/M metagenome (GOLD analysis project Ga0213875, IMG submission 160105) | Root-associated microbial communities from Barbacenia macrantha in rupestrian grasslands, the National Park of Serra do Cipo, Brazil - RX_R8 | ecosystem: Host-associated > Plants > Roots...
GGCATCCGGGCGAATCCTTCAAATTGCGCCTTGAGCTGAAACTACTCGCGGACGCCGGGCTCGTCGGATTCCCGAACGCCGGTAAATCGACGCTCATCTCGCGACTTTCCGCCGCGCGCCCGAAAATTGCAGATTATCCGTTCACCACGCTCGAACCCGGTTTGGGAGTTGTTCAGGCCGGAGATCACAGCTTTGTGCTCGCCGACATTCCAGGGCTGATCGAAGGCGCGCACGAAGGCCATGGCTTGGGAATTCAGTTCTTGCGGCACATTGAGCGCACGCGATTGCTTGTGCACCTCGTCGATGTTTCCGATTTCACCGGACGCGACCCAGGTGAAGACTTCGACATCATTCTTCGCGAGCTTGCGGAATTCAGTCCCGAGCTTGCGAAGAAGCCCATGATTGTAGTGGCCAACAAAATAGATGCTTGTCAGGATGCGTCGCGAGTCGAAGCGGTGCGCCCGAAAGCCATCGAGCACAATCTACCGTTCTTGGAGATCTCGAACGTAACAGGGCAGGGAATCGACGAACTTCGTTATGCCATCAGCTCTGCGCTATTGGGAAGCACCACGCAGGATACAATCTCGGTCGGAAGCTAAACTCTGCCGGTGCAGGGCCCGGTCTTCAAAACCGGAGTGCGGCACATTTGCTGTTGCGGGTGGGTTCGACTCCCATTAGCTTCCGCCCAGCTCTCGGCTTCGCGGCTCACAACGGCGTTCAAAGAGGCGCTGCGGTTTTCCAGAGTTCGACTGCGAGAGATGTTTGTTCTCGCGAGTCTCACTGCGCTACGGCTTCCACACGCGTCGCGAATACTTTACGGCCGCTGATCGGCAGATCCTTCGGCTTTGTCGTTTTCCAAGACGACCGCAACTCCGTCGCGGCCCCAATGCATTCGCTTGAAATCGTCGCTTCGATTGCGTAGTGTGTCCGTCGCGCGGGCAGTTTCGAGCGGTGAATTGCCGGCGTACACGGCAAGCATGTGGCGTGGATCGAGCGGATTCTTCGCCGCATAGACGATTGCATTCCGCTCGGAGGCATACGTCTCACCGTCTACCTTGAAAACTGCGCCGTGGTAATCCAGCCCAATTTTGTCGCTCCACATGGCGAGCGCCGAGTTCGTTTCCGGGCGGCCGATGAAGATCACATCGTTGTGAGCTAAGGCGGATTCAGGGACCTCGAAATCTTTGTAGATTGGTATTTCGCGCTGTCCATATTCGCGGAACCCAGCTTGCACCTGCTCAGCCACATACCGGTTCGTTCCCGCCTCGCGCTCTGTTCCGTACACGATCAAAGTTGGTGAGAGCCTCCGTACAGAATCGCCGGGAATATAGGCAGGCCCTTCACCAGGATCGGGAACTTCATATTTCACTCGCGCCATTTCGAGAAACGACTGTGCCGTAACAGTCTTCATTGTGTTGGCGTCGAAATAGCGCTTCATGAGTGCGAAAAAGGCATCGTTGCCCATCTTGCGCCGTAGAGAGTCAAGGAAAAGCGTGCCTGCGGCTTCCTGGAGGTGGAAGCGATAGAAAGGCGTATCCACCGAAAGTTTAAGTCTTCGATAGGCAATCTTCTTTGCCTCAATCGCTTCATTGATGTCATCAGATTGCAGCAGCCGGTAATAAGCGGCCGAGCCCGCCACAAACCAGGTGTCGCCATCAGAGGCAGGCAGAACCCACCCTTTCCAAAGCTTGTCCGTTCGGTCTTTCCATGAAACGGCTGCCTGTTTAGAGACTTCTTTTTTGGCGTTTTGAGCCGCCACGCGCGCCCGCTCATTGGCAGCAACCGAAGCGGTTAGCGCTTCAGTTGCCTCTGCGCTGAGCAGATAGTAGCCACCCGGGAAAAGCCCATAATTGCTGTCATGCGGAGGTGCGACGCTTTCGTTAGGCCGCCCGAACTCGGCCCACACCATCATGTGATTCGCCATGTCCGAGGTAGCGATCTTCGCGTCCATCGTGCCCGAAGAGATCAGTGGTGTCTGATCGAATGCCTTGAACCCGAACTGCAGGTCAATCTGGCCTTTGTACTTGTTGTAAAGATCCATCCACGCCAGATCGCGGACGTCCGCCACATAGGGGATGTACTCAGGCGCGCCATGTGGGTCGGGTAGGTATTCCAGATTGATTGTCAAATCTTTCGCGTTGTTGTCTCCCCAGTAGAAGCCTGGCGTATCGCCGAACCATTCATCTTTCGAGCTGCGCCACAGCTTCGTGTGGTTCGTGCCGAGCTCATACATGGCGATCTCATTGTTCTTCGCGTCGCCGATAATCCACTCATTTGTGTACAGGCCGTTGTTGCGAGTTCCGAGCTGCTGAACCACTTCATCTATATTTCCGCCATATTGGATCGCCATCCGAGCGCGGAATGCAACCGGCGTGCCTTGGGCATTGAACGGTGTCTGGCGGATTGTGGTTTCGGTGAGTATGACGCCCGCATCATTCTGATACCAATCGGTTCCGCTTTCGATGCCCCCAGGATAACTTTGGATCAACATCCGGTGGCCCGCTTCCGGCTTAATATCGAGCATGATATTCGTCTGCTCCGCGAGGGTCTGGGGCCACCACGTGACATGGCCGACGATGATTTTGCCGTCGCGCGTGGCTGATCCCGTGGCAGCGAAAGCGCTGCAGTGATCCATCACCGAATCCCGTCGTTTTCCGTACGACGGAATATCGAAGTGAATGGACTCCAGGCCCGTAGGCGTCATGGGCATCGCAGATGCAAGCTCACCCATTTCGACGGTCGTATTCGCGAGCACGATATCGATTAGGTCGAGCTTGCCATCCAGAAATTTCGCGCCGGCCGCATTTGCCCCATCTGCGATGCCGCGCATCTCCTCGAGAATTTCACGATCAAAGCCTCGTAGGAACAGTGCGTCCGCGCTAGTACGATAAGCGTCCCAGCTTTGTTTGTCCGCCTTGCCGGCGAGCTCGATAGCGCAACGCGTGAGGTATTCGGGAATTTCCTTTGCCATTAAATAACCGTGCTGATAACCGCGGTCATATGGCTTGCCTTCAATATGCAAATAGATCCATCCAGCAGCGGGATAGCGGTATGCTGGGCCGAAGGTGCGCACTGCCTCCCGCGACGGCCAACTTGCTGCCGGGGATGCTTCATCGATACTGACGTGTTCAAACCATGCTTTCCCTTGAAGCGCGCCGCCATTCCCTGCACTAAGAAGGATGTGATCCTCGGAACGGCTCGCCACGAAACGAAGCGAAAGCCGCGTCCAGTCATGAGTGCCGCCGACCGATGCGGAATGCACATCAAACGGCATCGACTCCATCGTGAGTGTCGCGCCTGATGCGATTGGGGAGCGGTCGAGATCCTTTACACTGAGATTTTCCGTTCTCACCCAGCCGCTAACCTCATACGTCTTTCCAATACTGAGTTGAACGGCAGCAGAGCGCGCGCCGGCGTTTGGACTGAAGTCCGTCCGTTCGAGGCGCAGTGATTGCGCGTCCTTCTGATGGACTGATGTGTCGATCACTGCCGAGCCGTGTACCGCTGTCCAGGAGTGATCCGATTGGGCTTGGAAAAGAGTTACGCCCGCCGACACGGTTACAGCGCCGCACAAGCAGATGACGAGACGCATCACGGCAGATCTCCTTATTTGTCAGCATAGGATATCCAGCACGATTGGCTGGCTAGATCGAACGAGGACGTTGGGCTGGTCGGCAGACGCCGCTCGTTCCATTTCTCGTAAATTTGATAAACTGGCTTGCGTATTAGAGGCTCCCATCAGCAAAAAATGGTACAACCTGTTCGTTTCGGTTGATCCGGCGTCGAACGCAACGGATCCGAAGCAAGGGCAGAGTGTGGCAGAGATCGCGTCTTCGGTTCCCGCTGTCGAGCCCCATTTCGATGCTGCCCTAAGCACAACCGGCGATTTCGAGGAGATTTACCGGGCTGCGGAAATCCAGCCGCCTGATCACGGCTACACAATAATGAAGATCGCCGAAATGCTGCAAAGCGAACGCATTCGATCACTTCCCGTGGATGTAAAGAGAAACTCGATCCTGCTCGCGTTGGATGCTGCCGGAGTAAAGATCGAACAAGTGATAGAGGATGCCGTCAAGCGCGACCGCGCACTGGATGCTTTCGAACGCGTTCAGCAGCGGGCGCTCGATGAACTCGAGGCAAGAAAAGAAAAAGAAAACAATGCCATCCAAGCTGAGCTGGACCGCTTAGTGCAGGAGCACAATCAGCGTATTCAAGCCAACAAGGAAGAGGTGGCGAAGGAGAAAGAACGCTTCTACGGCTGGCGGTTACGGAAGCAACAGGAGGAGCAAAAAATCGCCGATTGCGTTTCCCCTTTTGTGACAGAAAATCCGATAACAACCGGCAAAGTAGCAGACCCCGCCCGAGTCTAAGGGCTCGTAGTAGAGAAGAGGAAAAACTCTTATGTTTAGAAGATTTTCGCGCATGTTGCGCTCGTTCTTCGGATTCTTTATCTCGGTCGCAGAAAACCCGGAACTCATTCTCGAACAGAACATTCGCGATATGAACGACCAGGTTCCACGGATGAATGAGAGCATTGCGATGGTCAAAGCGAATGTTACGCTGCTCGAAAGGGAAGAAGGCAAATACAAGAACGATCTCAACGATTTGACCGCAAAAGTGAAGGCTGCCATTCAGGCTGGCAGAGACGACCTCGCAGGCAGCTTTGCAATTCAACTCGAGCAGCTTCGCGGCGCTCTGGCCCGCACGCAAGGACAACTCACCACAGCCCGCGCCGCTTTTGACAAAGCAAGTGCGGTGAAAAGAGCGTTCATGCTCGAAAAGGAACGCAAAACTCAAGAGGCGCTAAAAGCGATTGCGGATTATCGCCGTTCGCAATGGCAAAAGAAGGTCGCCGATGTGATGGAGCAGTTCGAGGTGACTGGTATCAGCGCCACGCATGACGAGATGGTGCGCAAGATTGAGGAAACCACGGCCGTTAATGAAGCGCGCATGGAAATGGCGCTAGGCAATGTGGATCAGCAAAAAATCAAAATTGAGGAAGAAGCAGAAAAATTGCGCGCCAACGAGTTAATCAAGCAATTCAAGGTAGAAATGGGTCTTATCTCGCCACAGCCTGCACCAGAGCTGGCGGAGAAGACCATTGGCGCCCGAGAAGCGCAGAAGGGCATGTGAGGAGGGAGAGATCAACAGTCACATGTGACGGGGATCGCTCACAAAGTCATGGCGTTGAAAATCGAAAAAGGCGGGTGGGCACTGATTTTCTTGATCGGCCTGGGGCTCGTCGGCTATAGCCTCGACAAATATCGCATTTTCGATATACGTGGCTGGTTCGGATCAAAATCTCGGGCCGCGGCCAGTGCCCCGGTCGACACATCCAAGCCGCTCGCATTGCCTGTATCCTCGACAAGCGAGTCCAGTTGTGGAGCGGTGCGAGTTCGCGTGAACATATGGGTCGGGTGCGCCGCAGGCCTGGTCGCGAATGGAGGACTCGATACAGCATCTGACTCCATTTACGACAAGAAGGGCATGAAGGTCAGCTTCAAGATCATAGACGATTGGACCGAAGGCGCTACGGCTCTCGCCACCAACAACGTCGACGTAATGCTCACCACAGCCGATGTCTGGGCAAAAGACTATTCGCAGTTTCAGGACAAGGGTGTGGGCGCACACGCATTTTTCATGGTCGACTGGTCGCGCGGAGCCGACGGTGTGATCGGGAAACAGGGCATCAACAGCATCGAAGATCTGGCAGGCAAGACGGTCGCCTTCGCGCCTTATACGCCGTCTCATTTCCTTTTGTGGAACGGGCTGAAGAGCTCAGGCCTTGATACTGAGCAGCGTCACGAGATATTTGCGAAGGCGGTACATACGAAGGACGGCATCGAACCCGCAACGTTATTTGCTCAGCAGAAGGTGGACGCGGCAGTGGCCTGGGATCCCGATATGAGCGATGCGGTCACCAAACGCGCCGGCTCAAAGAAAATTTATGACACGCGGATCGCTAATCACTTGATCGCGGATATTCTGGTCGTCAGCGATAGATTTGCATCCCGCTGTCCACAGGCTGTAGTGAATCTTGCTGAAGGCTGGCTGGGCGGCGTCGAATTCATCAAAGCGCAGCCCAATCGCGCGTATACGCTAATCGGCACCATCAAAGATTTCAACATCCCCGAGGATCTTGCCAAGACCATGCTCGGGGGCGTCAAACTCGCGGATTACGCTGACAACAAAGCGTTCTTCGGAACACGTGGCTCGGATTCCGATTACAACAACATTTTCAAAATGGCTCAAGAAATGTATCGCGAGGAGCGCATTATTAAGCGCAACTCCGATCCGGAATCAAGTGTCGACCGCCGCTTCCTCGACCCGCTGAAGGGCAAATTCGCCTCAGCCTCATCCGAGCCGCCGACTGAGTACCGCGAACCCGCAAGGAATGCAGTGCCCATCGCTACTCAACGCCGCTCCATTTACTTCGATACCGATTCGGCAAACATGGGTGTCGATTCACGAGCGGTTGTCGATGAAATCGGCGTTTTCATGAAAGCTTACGAAAACACAGTCGTAGATATTGACGGCAACACGGATGCGACCGGCTCACGCGCTCACAACATCCAGCTTTCCAAGGAGCGTGCGGAAGCGGTGAGGCACTATTTGATCGAAAAATACGCCTTTCCCGCAGCTCGTATGCGTGCTGTTGGAAACGGACCCGACCGGCCCGTTGCCGACAACTCGAGTCCGGAGGGCAGAGAAAGAAACCGCCGGACCGACATTAAGGTGTACCCCAATCCCGCCGGTTAGTTGTGTGGCGGTAGACGTTCCCCCCGGGTTTTACCAACAAGTCAATCTTTTGCAATGCGGAATCTGCTCACAATTCGCAAGGGTGTCTCACGCCGCACGAGTCTCATCCTTTCAGTTTCTGCTTGGGCGATCATACTGTTCCTCTGGTTTGCTCTTACTCATTGGCAGTTTCTCCCACCGTTTTCCGTACCAACTCCGATCGGCGTAGTACGCGCTTTCGTAAGACTTTGGACAGAGTACGATCTGCTCGGAAACGTGATGCAGAGTTGGTGGCGCATTGCACAAGCGTTTCTTTGGAGCGCCCTAGTGGCCATTCCGCTGGGCCTGCTGATGGGAAGCTTCCGCTGGATACATGATTTTGTCAACCCGATTGCGGCGCCTATGCGCTCCATGCCCATCACTGCTTTTCTACCCGCCTTCATCGCGCTGTTCGGAATGGAGGAGGCAATGAAAGTAGCGTTCCTCTGGTTCGGCATGTTCTTCTATCTGCTCGCGGTAGTAGTGGAAGAGGTCAATAAAGTGGACGATAGCCTGCTTGAAACCGCTTGGACGCTCGGCGCAAAGCGGCGAAACATACTATGGCTGCTGTATCGCGCCTCTTTCCCCGGCATCTTCGGCTCGTTCCAGATTCTTTACGATATCGGCTGGACATACGTCATCTTGGCTGAAATGGTGAATGCGCGGAAGGGCGTCGGCTACATGGTCGAAGCGGCGCGGAAGGTGCTGGATTTCGAGCGCGTTTACGCAGGCATAATCGCGATAGGCATCGCTGCTTTCTTATTCCGTTTCCTGCTCGCGTCCATGGAAAGTTGGCTGTTTCCGTGGCGTAGAGTTTCGCGGCCTGCCTCCGAACCGGTCGCCGCCGTCGCTACCGGCGCTCCGGCGAAAGTTCACGTCCGTGCCGAATCCAACTAAAATCAGCGTTTGCGAAGTATCGCGCTGTTTCAGGGATCCGCAAGGCAAGCGCATCGAGGCACTTCACAACGTAAATTTTGAGGTGGAGGACGCCTTCTCTCAGGAGGGCCGCGATATCGGAGAGTTTCGCGTGCTGCTTGGCCCAACCGGCTGCGGAAAATCAACCCTGCTGCGGCTCATAGCGGGTCTTGATCGGCCCGACGCGGGCCAGATCCTCGTAAACGGACAGCCCATTCATGGCCCGAGCCGTGAACGAGGTATGGTTTTTCAAAAGTATACTTCGTTTCCCTGGCTGACGGTTGCGAACAACATAGCATATGGACCTGCGATCAATGGCATCGGGTCCGCCGAGCGTGCCAAAGTCGTTGCCCACTTGATTGAAGCGGTCGGCTTGAGCGGTTTCGAAAACTCCTATCCCGATACACTCTCCGGCGGAATGCAGCAACGCCTTGCCATCGCGCGCACACTCGCAAACCGCCCTCAAATCATTTTGATGGACGAACCGTTCGGCGCGCTCGATGCCCAGACGCGCTCCGACATGCAGCAGCTTCTTCTGCGTGTTTGGGACGAAACAGCGAGCACTATTCTCTTTGTCACTCACGACGTTGATGAAGCGATCTATCTGGCCGATCGCATCTTCGTCTTCAGCGCCCGTCCAGGTACCATTGTGGAAGATCTTCCCGTTCCATTCCGCCGGCCGCGCGATCCAGACGTCCGGCAATGCGCAGAGTTTCATGAATTACAGCAACACGTACTGGCCATCTTACGGCGCGCGCCCGGAAAGGGTCAAGTTAGAGTAAGCATTTAATGCCCCAGGATGATTCCAGCAGATCGGATATCAATTACCTCAAAGAAGCCGCCAAACTGCAATACAATTGGATCGCTCTGGCCGGAATCGCGGGCTTCGCGCTGGTGTCGGGCAGCGCTCTCCCCATACTGCTTGGCGCAGGTCTTGAGCTCATGTATCTGAGCGTCGTACCGAACAACAGCCGCTTCCAACGTCTGGTCCGTTCTTGGAAATTCGAGGAAGAGAAGCGTCGGCTCGATCTTCGTCTTTCCGCCATGTTTCAGGAAATCCCGCCGGAGATGCGGCTCCGTTACGGCAACCTGGATACGATATGCCGCCGCATCCGCGAAAATTACGGCCGGCTGTCCTCGACGTCACAAATCTTTGCGCGCCAGACTGAGGATAGGTTACAGGGCCTGCTCGAAGGATATCTGAGATTGCTGCACTCGGCCTGGCAGCATCGCGAATACCTGAAGACGACCGATCTCCGCAACGTGGAACATGAACTAGCCCAGCTTAAAGGGCCTCGTGAGGCGGAAACGCCGAAGCTCCAGGAGATCAACAGCAGGCGAATCGAAATTCTGAAAAAGCGCATCGACAAATTCAATAAGATTCATGAGAATTGCGAAATCATTGATGCGCAATGCGCGGCCGTGGAAGACGTGCTCGGCCTGATACGCGATCAGTCCGTTACTATGCGAGACCCTCAAGAAGTAACCGAACATATCGAGGGTCTAGTTCGCGATGTAGAACAAACTGAGGACACTGTGCGGCAGATGGAAGACATTCTCGGAACCGTTTCGGATCTCAACGGAATATCGAGCGAGATCGCGCCCCTTCCGCCCAGCACTGGTAAGACCGTCAGCGACGCGCCACAACCGACAAGAAACCGCACGCGCTAGATGTGGAGCAGGGGTTTTTCAACTGCACCTTGATGCCAATAACAACCAACACCGGTCTCCATGTTCAATTGCCCCCTTGGGCGCAGTTGTTTTCTGAAAAGTATTATTCGCGGACGTTTTCTGTTTTCGTTTTGCACGGCAACGTGCACGATCTGGTTCCGCTCGATCACGCCGACTCGGGCGAGCACGTTTCTCTGCTGCAATTTCTCAAAGAGGCTCTCTTCGGACTACGCGATCTTGTACTGATTTACGATCGCGGTGGTATTAGTTTCGCCAATTCCGATGTTCAGGCCGATTTCCAAAGTGCCCTGGCCGGATATGACAGTTTTCACCAGACCACGTATTCGAAGGCATTGCCGCGCAATCCCGATGGCGTCTTGAATATTCTTGATAATTATCTCCGCCTCCGCATTGCTGATGGAAAGAAAATCGCCCTCATCATCGATTTCGCGGAGACCATTGCGCCTGCAGGCGATGTGTCCACCATGTCTGCCGAGGATCGGAACGCGCTCGTCATCTTGAAGCGCTGGGCGCAAAATCCAGTATTCCTGAATGCCGATGTCACCATCTGTCTAATAGCGGAAAATCGAATTGAGCTGAACCAAAGCATCGTACAGAATCCGGGTGTGGCCTCAATCCAGATTCCTTTGCCTGATGAAGGCGAGCGGTTGCGATTCGTCCGCGCACAGCTTCGCACCACGAGCCTTCCCCTCGGTTCCGATGTCACCGACGTTACGCTGGCGAAGCTCGGATCGGGACTCAAACGACTTCAAGTGCAGGGACTGATTTCCCATGCTGTGCAGAACCGGCATCCCGTCACGGTGAAATTTCTTGGTGAGCGCAAGAAGGAGCTGATCGAGGCCGAATCCGGCGGGTTGCTCGAATTCATCCAAAGCCGCTTCGATCTATCCATGGTTGCCGGTCATGAGCACGCCAAAACCAAACTGCAAAATGCGGCAGCAGCTATTCGCTCCGGCAACACGGATGTGGTTCCCATGGGATACGTGATCTGCGGGCCGGTGGGTACCGGCAAAACGTTTCTCACCACATGCTTTGCCGGTGACCTCGGCATTCCGGTAGTCATGCTGAAGAATTTCCGCAGCATGTGGCAAGGTGTCACGGAAGGCAATCTTGAACGCGTGCTCAATCTTCTTCAAGCCATGTGCCCGATTGCGGTAGTCGTGGATGAGGCCGACGCGCAGCTCGGAAATCGCTCCATGTCCGGAGACAGCGGGGTGGGCAACCGCATCTTTGCCCAAATAGCGCAGTTCATGGGTAACACCGAGCTGCGCGGGAAAGTCATCTGGTTTCTGCTGACGAGCCGCCCGGATCTGTTACCCGTCGACCTGAAGCGTCAAGGCCGGGCCGAGGAGCACATCGCGCTCTTCTATCCTGAAACACCCGAGGAGCGTCTCGCTATGCTTCGTGCCATTCAGAGAAAGACAGGCGCGGTGCTTTCGTCAACGGACGCCGAAAAACTGGTTATCGAATACCCGGGTGAGCTTTCCGGAGCGGATATTGAAGCCGTCCTTACCCGCGCCCGCATGAAATCCGTGCTAGCGAATGAAGCAGTTATCGCGATCGATGATTTGCGTTTTGCGCTTCAGGATTTTATTCCACCTTCTTACCCCAACGAAATTGAAATGCAAAGCCTTGCGGCGGTCCTCGAATGTACAAGCCGAGCCTTGTTGCCGACCAAATACAGGGAAATGGATCGGGCCGAAATTGCCCAACGTGCAAGAGATCTCGCACTGATCAGCCGCCATTAGCTTCCGCCACATAGATCCACTTCTCCAGCGCTCCCGGTTCCGATTCAATACGCGAACTATAGCGCTGACGTCTATCGACCGGGTATCTGCCCTCCGGCGTCAGTAAGAGTACTGGAAGATAGCAAAAATTCACGAGACTGTCATTTCCGTAATTTACTCTCTGGCGAGACTAGTCGTTTGTCAAGACTCCCAGGAGGGGCTATCTGCACTTATTCGGTCAATCTGTACCGTTTGTTACCGCGGTATGCCTGTTGCTTGCGCTAGGTTTGGCGCTTAGCTTCGAATTTGTAAATGGTTTTCATGACACGGCGAACGCGGTTGCCACTGTAATCTATACGCATTCGCTGAAGCCGGTTTATGCGGTTGTTTGGTCGGGCCTATGGAATTTGATTGGTGTTCTCACCTCAACCGGCTTAGTCGCGTTTAGCGTTGTTTCGCTATTACCGGTGGAACTGGTGCTCAATGTTGGCTCGGGCGCGGGATTCGCCATGGTATTCTCACTGCTCATCTCAGCAATCATTTGGAACTTAGGCACCTGGTATCTCGGGCTACCGGCCTCGAGTTCGCACACTTTAATTGGCTCAATTATGGGAGTGGGCCTGGCGAATTCAATGCTAAGCAGCCATGTCTTCGGTGAAGGCGTGAACTGGGCCAAAGCGCGAGAGGTATTCAGTTCGCTACTCTTTTCACCCATCATGGGCTTCATCGGCGCCGGCCTTTTATTGCTCGTGTTGAAGCTGCTGGTCAGGCAGCCGGCTCTTTATCGCTCGCCTCAAGGCCAGCCTCCGCCGATGTGGATTCGCGCCATTCTAATGCTGACTTGTACGGGGGTCAGCTTTTTCCACGGGTCAAACGATGGTCAAAAGGGCATGGGGTTGATTGTGCTGATTCTTGTAGGGATTCTGCCCGGTGGTTTCGCTTTAAACCCGGCGGCAGGACCATCTGACATACAAGCGATCGTTCAGAATGCGCATCAGGTCGAGCCGATGTTGTTGAAGCATTCGTCTGAAGTGCTCACTACGCAAGATGCGACTGATGAGCTCTCGGCGTTCCTCAAAACAACGGGAATTGCCACGGAGAAGACGTTCGGAGCGCTGGCTGGACGCAATCGTGAGGTTGCGAGCGAACTCGAAGGCAGATCGAGCTTCGCCGACCTGACGGTCGATCAACGCAAAGGGTTCCGCAGCGATATCTACTTATTGAGTGAGTCAATCGGAAAGCTAATTAAGCAGCACAAGATCAAGGACGCCGCAGAGGCTAAACTGCTTGCGAAGTATCAGGGGACTCTCCAGAAGGAAACCAAATACATTCCGATCTGGGTGAAGTTTGCGGTCGCAATCGCTTTAGGATTCGGGACAATGATTGGCTGGAAGCGTATTGTAGTCACGGTTGGCGAAAAGATCGGAAAGGAGCACCTCACCTACGCTCAAGGTGCATCGGCAGAGCTGATTGCCATGGGAACTATCGGTCTGGCGGATAAGTTTGGGCTTCCCGTCAGTACAACGCATGTCCTATCGTCGGGAATTGCCGGTACCATGGCCGCAAATCGGTCGGGTTTGCAGGGGGATACGCTCCGAAACATCTTATTGGCCTGGGTACTGACGCTCCCAGTTTGCGTTCTTCTCGGAGCCGGTATCTTCTCCGCCTCGCTCTATGTAATTTTCCACTTCTTCGGAGTCAAATGAATCAAGCGATTTCCCCAGTCTCTTTTTGCACAATGAAGTTGGTGGCGATCGTTCAAGGACAGGTGCCTGGTGACAAGCCGCGATCGTGGAGGTCACGGTGTGAACACTTCTTCCTGCACTACGGTGCGGGCTCCCACCTCCTCGCGCCTCTTACGTGCTCGCGATACTGGAACCGATTCTGTTGGACTGTAATTGTCTTGGGGATTTTGGGATGGATTGCGGTGTTGTGGTTTCTACGATCCTATGCGGAATAGCCGCTTGGGCTGAGACGAAACGCCCGCAACACCGGTAAAAAGGAGCAGATGATGCCCCAGAATACGCAAGCAGAGCTCGACAATCTGAAACTCGATTTCGAACATGCGCTGCAGCGCTGGAATGCCTCAATTCAACGCTTACAGGAACTACTTGCGCACAGCACGCACTCGGCCCGTTCCGAAGATTCTTGGAAACAGGCCGATTTCGAGCAGGAGGATGCGCAAGCCGCCGTCAAGAAGGCTAGGCAGGCATACGAAGACGCAGTGCGGCAAGCGAATTTCGGCTTTTAGCAGTCGAACAGAATCGATTCGCTCCTGAGCCTCTCTAATCTGAAAGAATGCGCGCGATGAAGCTTATTGTTCTTTTTCTCATCGCCGCGAGGTTCGCCGTGCCACAGGCGAACGTCGCGCCCACTCCACCAATGGGCTGGAACAGTTGGGACTCGTATGGCCTCTCCATCACCGAATCCGAATTCCGTTCGAATGCCGATGTGCTCGCGGACAAGCTCAAACAATTCGGCTGGACTTATGTGGTCGTTGACGAGGGCTGGTATCTAGCCGATCCTGATTCCAAGCCGGGCAGCTTTCGATTCGAGCTCGATGTAAATGGCCGCTACACGCCCGCAATAAATCGATTTCCTTCCGCAGTCAACAATGCGGGTTTTAAACCGCTGGCCGATCACATTCATTCCCGCGGTCTGAAATTCGGTATCCACATCATTCGGGGCATACCGCGCGAGGCGGTTGCGAAGAATTCGCCCATTGGGGATTCTAATTTCCACGCCACCGATGCAGCGGAGACTTCAGACATCTGCCCTTGGAACGCCGATAATTACGGTGTCAAGAACACCCCCGCCGGCCAGGCGTATTACAACTCGCTAGCTAAGCTCTACGCAAGCTGGGGCGTCGATTTCGTCAAGGTTGATTGCATCGCCGCGCATCCCTATAAAGGAGATGAAATCCGAATGTTCAGCGTTGCGCTGCAAGAATCCGGGCGCCCCATCGTTTTAAGCCTTTCGCCCGGACCTGCGCCACTCGATAAGAGTGAAGAGCTGCGACGCTACGCCCAAATGTGGCGCATCTCCGACGACTTCTGGGACCATTGGGGGTCCTGGCCGAAGCACGAGTTCTCCCAAGGCCTCTTCAATCAATTCAGCACTGCCGCGCAATGGGCGCCTCATGTCGGAGCGGGGTATTGGCCAGATGCCGACATGCTGCCCCTCGGCTATCTCGGTCCGCACCCGGGCGCCGGCGAACCCCGCGAAAGCCGATTTAGTCACGACGAGGAGAAAACCGTAATGACACTCTGGTCTGTTTTTCGCTCTCCGCTGATCATGGGCGGAAATCTTACGCGATTGGATGACTTCACGGCATCGCTGCTTACTAACTCCGAAGTCCTTGAGGTCAATCAGAAGTCAACGCATGCTCGCGCGCTAGTCACATCTACGGACCGAGCCGTCTGGACTGCGCAACCGCCAACCGGAACGGGGCTTTATGTCGCGTTATTCAATCTTTCGGACCGTCCCGTTAGGATGCAATATAGCTGGAGCGACCTCGGCCTCCCTGCTCAGACGTACACGACACGTGATCTTTGGGCGCACCAAGAAATCGGCGCGCCAATGAATTTTAACGTCACGCTCCGACCTCACGCTTCCGCGCTTTATCGTTTGACGCCTAAACAGTAGCCAGCACAGCCAAGGCAAGTGCCGGCGGCATTACCAACACTCCCCATTTCAGGAATTTGCAAAATCCGATCTCTTCGCCCTCCCGGCGGATTGCAATCAGCCAAAGAATGGTTGCCAGCGAGCCGCTTACTGACAGGTTCGGGCCAAGATCAACTCCAATCAGCACCGCATGGCGGAGTGAACCGGCTGCACCGGCCGCTTGTACTGCTGCGCCGCTGATCAGGCCGATCGGGAGATTGTTCATCACGTTCGATAGCAAGGCAATGGCGAAAGCAGAAGTAAACGCCGCGCTCAGAGGAGGCCAAGTTTCCACCAGTCGCAAAGCCTTTACCGTTGCGTGCAGCGCGCCAGCGCCGTTTAGCGCTTCAACGATCACGAATAGACCCGCAACCAGCGGAATAACGCTCCAAGCGATCGCTCTTGCGATGTCTTTCGGCGCGCGGTGATCCCGAATGGAAGTAACCGCAGTCACCAGAAGCCCGGCAATGCACGTCGGCGTGCCGAGATCCAGGTTGAGCGCCGACGCGATCATTAACGTAACGGCTAGAAAACCGATCCCATAAAGCGTTACTTTGCCGGTTGGCGATAATTGCAGCTCATGGACATTAGTCTTGACCTCGCCTTCGAGGCGCTTGGCTGCAATCCAATGCAGGACAGCGAACGTGGCGGCAATGGAAGCGATGGACGGTAGCGTAAAGATCGCCAGCCAGCGCCCGAGTGGAGGCATGGTGTGCCCATAAACCACGAGATTGGCGGGATTCGAAATGGGCAGTACGAAACTCGCAGCATTTGCGATGAAAGCGCAAATCAATAGATAAGGTAAGGGCTCTACTTCTGCTGCTCTTACCGCCGCGAGGACGGCAGGCGTGAGGACGACCGCCGTCGCATCGTTTGAAAGGAAAATCGTAACTAGAACACCCACGCAGTAGATCAGGGCAAATAGGCGGTTACGAGAGCCTTTCGACGCCCGCACCGCATGCACAGCAATCCAATCGAAAACGCCTTCCCGCCGCGCGAGCTCTGACATGATCATCATGCCGATCAGAAACAGGTACACATCGATCCCTTTCTCCACGGCGCGGATCGCTGTTTCAGGTGAAATGAGCCGGCTTATCACGAGGAGAGCCGCGCCTAGCACTGCCCACCATGCCTCCGGCAATCCTTTGGGTCGCATGAGTACCAGAGCGATAGACCCCAGTGATAACAGCCAGATCATCAGGTCATGTGAAGAGAGGGCAAACATCGCTTGAGTTCTTATTTGACTGTAGGCTGCACTCTCGCGCTTTGTGCCGTTACGCGCCGTTACAATAAGTCGATGCCTGAGGAAAAGACATCCTCGCTCAGTTTTGAAGCAAGCCTGGAAGAGCTCGAACGCATCGTGAAGGAGCTTGAAAAAGGTGATCTGCCGCTCGAGCAGAGCTTGGCCCTGTTTGAAACCGGCATGCGGTTGAGCGCCGAATGCAAGCGGCAACTCGAAGAAGCTGAGTCTCGCATCGAAATTCTGATGAGAAGAGGAGCAGAGGTTGTCCCTGTTCCTTTCGATCCGGAAAAGCCCGTGCAATGACAAAGCCGGAACGGGCGAGCTTGCAGGACTATCTCGCTGAACGGGTACAGGCGATCGACGGTGTGCTGGACCGATGGGTGCCGGAGGAAAGCATCGAGCCTGCTTCGATCCACAAGGCGATGCGATACAGCCTTTTCGCGGGTGGAAAGCGCATCAGGCCTATTTTGGCGATTGCCGCAGCAGATTCTATTTCTGATGCCGCCTCCGGGGTCGAGCATGCAGCGGCAACGCTCGAGCTTGTCCACACCTACTCGCTGATTCACGATGATTTGCCCGCGCTCGATAATGACGATTTGCGAAGGGGCCGGCCGACGTGCCACAAGGTCTTCGGGGAGGCGATAGCGATTCTGGCCGGCGATGCACTGCTCACGCTCTCTTTTGAGGTGCTGAGCCGCATTGAACATGTCTCAGCCGCTCAAAAGATTCGACTCGTGGAGGAACTGGCGCGAGCGGGGGGAACTGTGGGCGGCATGATCGGCGGGCAAGTGAACGATCTCGAAGGCGAGCGCAAGAATGCTACGCCGGCCTTACTAGATTCGATTCACCGCGCAAAAACGGGAGCACTGCTGCGTGCTAGCGCGCGGGTTGGGGCGATCTATGCGGGAGCTTCCGAGGAGCAGCTCGAAGCGATATCGCGTTACGGCGAGCATATCGGCCTTGCATTCCAGATCATCGATGACATTCTTGATGTGCAAGCACCATCTGAAGCCCTCGGGAAAACGGCTGGGAAAGATGAAGCGCAGCAGAAGATCACGTTTCCTGCGGTTTACGGGCTCGAACGGTCGCGCGAGATGGCGGAAGAAGAGCGCGTCGCTGCTCACGCGGCGCTACGAATGTTCGACGATCGAGCCGATCGCTTGCGCGAGATCGCCGATTTCATCGTGCAGCGCAAGACTTGAGAATCATGGCTTCATCGGAAGCTGCGTCGAGAGCGCATCCAAAGAAACAGCGGCTGGATCGCGCACTCGTCGACCGGCAACTGGTTGAGACGCGAGAGAAGGCTCAAGCGCTCATCCTTTCGGGCAAGGTGAAGATCAACGGCCAGAAAGCAGATAAGCCCGGCCGGATGGTCAGCCCGGAAATGCGGCTCGAGATAGAACAGCCATTGAAGTATGTGAGCCGGGGCGGATTCAAACTAGAGGCAGCTCTTGAAAGGTTTGGAGTACCGGTAATGGGTCGCATGTGCGTGGACGTCGGCACTTCGACGGGCGGATTCACGGATTGTCTTCTTCAACATGGAGCTGCGCGGGTCCACGCCGTCGATACCGGGGCTGGCCAGATTCATTGGAAACTGCGAACTGACGAGCGTGTTGTCTTGCACGAGCACGTGAATGCGCGGCATATTTCTTTTGGAGAAATCGGAGAGTTCGCGGATCTGATCGCCTGTGATGTGAGCTTCATCTCAGTCACGCTTCTCATTCCCGCTTTGGCCGCCCTGCTTGCGCCGCAGGGCGATTGGATTATTCTGGTCAAGCCCCAATTTGAAGTAGGACGCGAGATGGTAGGCAAAGGTGGTATCGTGCTCGATACGGAAGCGCACCGATTCGCATGCGATAGAGTGATCACCGCGCTCGAGGCAGCGGGGTTCCGAACTGCCGTCACGGAGAGTCCGATTTTGGGTGCGGAGGGTAATCGTGAGTTTTTGGTCCACGCCAAGCGGATGTGAATTTGTTCTGGGCCACTTAAGCTGGTCCGGCAAAAGAACGATCCCGCATCGCCGGCCATAACGTATGCACCAAATCTCCAAGGTCGGCATCATTTCAAAACCGAAGATTGCGCACGCGCCGGACATTGTTTGTGGCTTGCTCGAGTGGCTGGACGAGCGCGGCATCAGGTATCGTTGCGATGAACAGACGGCGCAGTATGCAGACTTGAGTGATTACTACTCCCGGGAAGAGGTGCCTGAAGGCACGGACCTTGTGATCGTGCTGGGCGGCGATGGAACTCTTCTTTCGGCCGCCCGGGTTGTGGCTGGACGCGATATACCTCTGTTTCCCGTCAACCTCGGACAGCTCGGTTTTTTGACCGCGATCACGCTGAACGAGCTTTACCCCGAGCTGGAACGCGCATTGCGAGGCGAGCATCGGATCGGCCACCGCAGAATGGTCGAATGCGAATTGTCGCGCGACGGCCAGGTGATCGCAACTTATTCTGCATTGAACGACGTTGTGATCGGAAAATCGATGCTCGCTCGCATGATCGATCTCGACACTCACGTAGACAGTCACTTCGTCGCGGCATACAAAGCCGATGGTTTAATTGTTTCGACCCCTACAGGCTCTACAGCATATTCGCTCTCGGCTGGCGGCCCGGTCATATTTCCATCCGTTGCGGCGTTCTGCATCACGCCGATTTGTCCTCACATGCTGACGAACCGGCCCGTGATTGTTCCCGATACAAGCGTGATAAGCATCCTGAGCCACGGAGACGAAGGCACATTTTTGACCGTCGACGGGCAAGTTGGCGAGCCCATGTCAAAAGGAGATCGCGTGATCTGCCGGTCGTCTCCACATAAAATCAGCTTGATTCGTCCCCCGAAAATGCTTTTCTTCGATGTGCTTAGAGAAAAGCTGAAATGGGGCGAGCGGTAAATGAGTTTCGTCCGGAAGATCTCGCTCACTTCCTGGATCTTTATCGGATTGGTGGCGGGGATCTTAACCGGCGTTTTCTTTCCTGAGTTCTCAAAACATTTATCCCCCATTAGCAATATCTTTCTGCGGCTGATCAGGTCCATTGTCGGGCCGCTACTATTCGGCACTCTCGTATATGGGATAGCATCTGCCGGCGAGCTGAAGACCATGGGGCGCATCGCGCTTAAAGCGTTGATCTACTTCGAAATTGCAACAACTCTCGCTCTTGTGATCGGCTTGCTGACAGTGAATATCATGCGGCCAGGCACCGGACTGAGACTAGCGGGTGGACCGGCAGGCGCTTCTGCTTTAGCCAATCCTGTCTCCTTGAGCCAGGTTCTTGAGCACGCAGTTCCCAGCAACATTTTCGAATCGCTGGCGCAAAACGATGTGCTCGAAATGGTGATCTTCTTCTTCCTGTTTGGCGCGGCATGTTCTGCCATCGGAGCTAAAGCGCAGCCGGTGGTCAACTTTGCAGCGTCGGTTGCTGAAGTGATGTTCCGTTACACCAAATACGCTATGTATCTTGCGCCTTTCGGCGTGGCCGCGGCGATTGCCGTAACCATCGGATCGAAAGGATTGGGCGTCTTGTTCGGCTTAGGAAAGCTTGTTGGAACACTGTATCTGGCGCAAGCGGTTTGCGTGCTGGTTGTGCTGGGAGCGTCGCTCGTCATCGCGCGCGTGCCCATTGGGCGGTTCTGGCAGGCTGCGCGTCAGCCATTCCTGATCGCCTACTCGACTGCGTCTAGCGAGGCAGCCCTGCCTCTTGCGCTCGAAAACATGGAACGTTTTGGTGTGCCGAAGCACATTGTTGGATTTGTACTGCCCACCGGCTATAGCTTCAACCTGATTGGTTCCACACTCTATTTGTCGTTAGCCTCCATGTTTATTGCACAAGCAGCGGACATGCGTATGCCGCTCGCTTCTCAGATCAGTATGATGCTCACTTTGATGTTGATGAGCAAGGGAACAGCCGGAGTTCCGAGGGGTGCGCTCGTCGTCCTAGCGGGAGCGCTTGCCACGTTTCAGCTTCCGCCGGAGGGCATCACGTTGATTCTTGGAGTCGACGCTTTGATGGATATGTGCCGCACTTCCGTGAACGTTTTAGGGAATTGCGTCGCCACTGCGGTTGTCGCGCGATGGGAGCGAGTTCCGTTCACCCGTGTCGGAGGCGAGGTGGAAATCGCGGTAGCCGGATCGTAGTTGGGACGCGGGCCGGGTGATGCCACGGCCCCTACTTGATGCACCGGATGCGCCGGATCGAAATCGCTTTGCCGGTTGACTCGTCAGCTTCGATGACAGCGCCGTGTAGCTCCACTCCATGCCGCGCGGCTTCCATTCTGCCTCCCAAACCCGTTAAAAACCGTCGCAGAATGATCTCCTTATCGACACCGATGACTGAATCATAGGGCCCGGTCATGCCCGCATCGGTTTGATAAGCGAGGCCTCCTGGCAGGATGCGCTGGTCGGCAGTTGGAATGTGAGTGTGCGTTCCGATCATCGCGGTAGCGCGGCCGTCGAGGTACCATCCCATCGCAACTTTCTCGCTGGTCAGCTCCGCATGAAAATCAAAGATGCGGATCTTGATGGATGGATCAAGGGCAGCCAACAGCTCATCGGCTTTGCGAAACGGGCAATCAATCGTGCTCATCTGCGCCCGTCCTTGCAGATTCAAGACTGCATAAGGCACGCCGTTGCGCGCGGTAGCCATGTAAACGCCGCTTCCCGGCAATCCATTCGGATAATTGGCGGGACGGAGGAGCCGCGTCTGGCGATCGAGGTAATCGTGAATCTCGCGCTTATCGAAACTGTGATTTCCGCCCGTGAGAACGTCCAGGCCGAGGGCCAGCAACTCTTCCGCAATTAATGGAGTGATGCCGAAACCGCCAGCGCTGTTTTCGGCATTTGCAATCGACAAATCGATTTTGTATTCGCTGATGAGCTTGTTCAGGTGTTCGGCAACCATCCCTCGCCCGCCAGAGGCGAAGATATCGCCGATGAAAAGAATGTTCATCAGAGCTGCAAAGAGAGCGGGACGCGTGAGCGCCCTTAGAGAACGGAAGAGCGACCGCCCTTAAACAAAAGAATAAGCGCTCCCTCGAAGGCTACTTGGCCTTAGCCTCCGTCATTGACCCCAAAACGGCAGGGGGGAATCCTCCGAGCGCCTTCAGGCTTCTCCATGGCATCCAAAGACGCCGGAGCATGCTCACCAGCACTTAATTCGAGTTGGACTCCATGACATTGACTATCGGATCAATTATTTGGAGACCAAGGCAGAGCACTCGCGAGGGAACGCTCAGTGTCAGGATACCAGAAATTGGGGGGTGCTGCAGCACTCGCGCCGTCAGGCAGAGCGGGAGATAGAGCACAGATCGTTTAGCGACCCATCGAGGATGGGAAAGCTCGGCGGAAAGGCGAGAACCGCTAAGCTAACGCCAGGACGACGGCGAGAGATCGCGCAAAAGTGATTCAGACTCGAGGGGATCGGGTAAAATAAGCAAGAGGCCCAACGCTGAAGAATCGTACTTAGCGGCATTCCAAGTACCGCACCGACGTGAAGTCGATTCTTCTACTCGGGCCTCATGGCTTTGTTTTCCGAGGCCGACTCTAAGCAGGTTACAGCCTGCTTAGAAATTTAACCCCGGAGTAAGGAGGCTGACCATGTGCGCTGTCTATTCATCATGGTCTACAAGACGGCTGACGGTTATGCCGTCATCATCTTGATATAGCCCCTTGGCCCCTGCTCTTAAGGAGTGGGGGCCTTCTCTTCAAAGATCCATGCTTGACATCGTAGCGCTACAGTGTCAAGCATCACTAGCATAACACAATCCAAGGTTAGGTTCTGTGTTCCTGTATGGCCTCGTTTTGTGTGCAGGCAAGTTGTAAGGGGCCTCATGTTCCCGCTATGGCTACACCACCCGCCGTCAGTCAGTTCGCCTTCAACCGTTGCGCGATTTCCTTTTCTGAAATAGCGCCTTCCTTAATCACGCGCCAATACGGTTCTGTGATGTCAACGGTCGTAGAACCGGTTCCCGTGCAGAGGCCGCCATCAAGAACGAGATCGATTCGTCCATCCATGGTTGCGAACAACTCGATACCGCTTGCTATCGTCGGCTTGCCGGACATGTTTGCGCTGGTCGCGATCAGAGCATGACCTGTCTTTTCAACCATCGCGTTCAACACGTTCGCATTACCTTGGCGCATCGCCAAACGCCCGGTGTTGCCTGTAACCTTAAGCGGCACCTTCGAAGCAGCAGGCACGATCATGGTCAGCGGCCCTGGCCAGAAATGACGAGCAAGAATGTAAAAACGGCTGTTCAGTTCTTTTGCCAAGTCTTCCGCCATGAGGGTGTCGCTAATGGCGAGCGGGAGTGAACGCTCGCTTTCGCGGCCTTTGGCGGCGAACACGCGTCCCACCGCATGTAAATTGAACGGGTCAGCGACGAGCATGTACAAAGCGTCGGTCGGAACTCCGACCACGTTTCCTCGCTCGACCTCTTCGACTGCGCGGTCGATAGCTCCCGCGTAAGGATTGTCAACGTCGACTTCAATGAGATCGGTTGCCACGAGGAAAAGAGTGCTCTGGCGATTATACTCGTGCCGAGTATTTTGCCAGATCTAACGTTCGCCGAGAGCCTCGGCTACCTGTACCGCCATTTCATACCGCCCAAACGGCGCACTCAATTGCACGCCCTGCACCATTGAGCGGACCCGTTGCGACATCTCCTGCGCAATCGCGATCCCTTCCGCGCGAGCTTGTTCTGCGCTGTCAGCCTTCCGCATGCGTTCCATGTAACGATCGGGAACGGGAACGCGAAGCTCATTGACCATAAACTCTGCATTGCGGTAGCTGGTAAGCGGCCAGATTCCGGCGATGATGGGGATCTTGTACTGTTCCGTTTTCCTCAAGTAGATCTCGACGAGATCGAGATCAAACACCGGTTGAGTCACGACGTACTCCGCCCCCGCTTCCACTTTCCAGGCAAAGCGCCGCAGCTCCTCGTCCATATTGAGTGCGCCCGGATTCGCGCCCACCCCAAGAAGCAGAGCGGTTTGCGAGCCAATTGCGTTGCCTCCGATATCGAGACCCTGATTCAAATTGTTAACGATATTGGTCAGCCCGATGGAATCGACATCAAACACTGCGGTCGCGTCGGGATAGGAGCCCATTCGAGGCGGATCGCCGGTAATGCAGATCAGATTCCGAATGCCCGTTGCGTGCGCTCCAAGCAGCTCCGATTGCATGCTGAGAATGTTGCGGTCGCGGCAGCAGAAATGAAGGACGGCCTCGATTCCGGCCTGCTGCTGAATCAACTGGCACGTCACTTGGGCGCTCATCCGAGCGCTGGCGCGAGGTCCGTCAGGCACGTTGATGCAATCGATCCCGTGTTCACGACAGAACCGCGCCCCGGCAATTTCCTTCGAGGCATCGATCCCGCGCGGCGGCAAGATCTCGACAAAGGCGACGAATTTCCGAGCGGCTAATTTTGCGCCCAACTGCGATTTATCAGCCGCCGGTATTTTGGGGAGACGCTTTACCTCGGGTTTCCCTTCTTCGACGAGCACATCCACAGCCCTTCGTTGCACGGGCTGCAGCGACCGCACCTCGCCCGCGATCAGTTTGATGTGCTCGGGAGTTGTTCCGCAGCAACCTCCGATAACGCGCACGCCGGCTTGCAGGAATCGCCGCGAATATTGCGCCATGTACTCCGGAGAACACAGGTAAATGTTGCGGCCTTCGACGTTGGCGGGCATTCCCGCATTCGGCATCGCGCTCAAGGGCTTCGTCGTGTGCGGCATCATTCTTTCAATCGTTTCGAGAACGACTTTCGGACCTGCCGAGCAATTCACTCCCACGACATCAACCGGCCACTCGTTGAGATTTTTCGTGAATGTTTCCGGGTCGGTGCCGTCGCGAAGACGGCCATCGTCGTCAACGGTCACTTGCGCCACAATGACCATTTCCGGTCCGGCGGCCTCGCGTGCGGCAAGAATCGCCTCACGCAACTCGTTCGCTTCATGGAACGTTTCGAGAACCAAAAGGTCGACACCGGCAGCGATGAGCGCATCGGCCTGTTCTCTGAAGACCTGGCGAGCTTCACTAAAGGAGAGCGGACCCAGCGGCTCGATTTGCGTGCCCAGAGGTCCCATTGCGCCTGCGACAAACGCTTTCTCTCTAGCCGCTTCACGCGCCAGATGAACTCCGGCTTCATTGATAGTTAGCAGCTTTTCTGTGAGCCCAAATGCTGCAAGACGGATGCGGTTGCCGCCAAAAGTGTTCGTTTCGAGCACTTCGGCGCCTGCCTTCGCGTACTCCTGATGAATTTCCCTCACGAGCTGCGGCGAGGAAAGATTTAACTCATCAAAGCACCTGTTGATAAAAACGCCCTTGGTATAGAGCATGGTGCCCATCGCGCCGTCAGCGACAACAATTCCCGATTGCAACTTTTTGCGGAACTCGGCGGCGCGAGTCAATGTGAGTGGGTCTGCAGCGGTCATGGGGAGCTTCGTCGAGCCATTCCGCTAGCTCTATTGCGCGCGGAGGGGCTCTACTTCGATGGTCTTTGTCGTTTAGATTGTACCGTGAGCGTCAATGGATCGCCTGGATTACCTTTGAGATGAGCAGCCGCGCTTTGACGATTCATGCCTATTTCGATGTAGCCTGAGCTTCCGAAATATGCGAAGCATCCGGCGTTCCCGGCAGCTCCGAAAGTAGGTTGGAAACTAGTAACGCGCCGGGTGCGTACGTGGAGGCTGAATGGAGAAGAAGCGATGGTGCGGAAGGCGGCGATCTCGAAATTTGTAATCACGTTTCCGAAGCGATCAACGCTGAGAATCGTGCCCCGCCATTCACCGGGTTTCATTTCACGCGCGACGAGATCCGGAAGCCGCACGATTTTGGCAAGCTTTGGGCCGACTTCCTTTAGATTGATACCACAAGCAAGCGCCGCAGCAACGGGTGCGAAGATGTCGCGCCCATGAAAGGTGGAGGAAACCGACTCGTTCCAAAGATTCCGGGCTGTGATTTCACGCGCCTTGGCTTGTGGATCGCGGTCGAATATCATCGTGAGGATGCCGTTATCGGGAGCGACAAAGAACTGTCCGAGCGCCTCGAGCAGCAGAGGCTTCCGCGCGGTTCCGACTCCCGGGTCAACTACGATTACGTGAACTGTCCCGCTTGGGAAATACCGAGCAGCCTGGTCGATTGTGTAAGCGCCGCTCGGAATCGAAAAAGGCGGGATCTCATGCGAGATGTCGACGATTTCCACGCCTGGACAGCGAGCGAGTAGTACGCCTTTCATCGTGCCGACGTAGTGATCCGCGCTTCCGAAATCTGTTGTGAGAGTTACTATGGGACGCGGTCGCGCGGATTTCATGCGTTGCTAGAATTGTATTGAAACTCCCTGCTGACAGCGTTCAGCGGCATCCGCTGAAACGTTTTTTGCCTGTCCGATTCCCAGCATGCCGACCTTATATTTCGATCACAATGCCACAACCCCGATCGCGCCAGAGGTGGCGGATGCGATGGCCGCGGCTTTGCGTGATGTATACGGGAATCCATCGAGTGTACACCGGCCCGGCCAATTAGCCAGACAACAGCTCGAGAAGTCCAGGCGTACGGTCGCGGAATTCATTCATGCGCCGGCTGCCGAATTGGTGTTTACCAGCGGCGGAACTGAAGCGAATAACCTGGCAATCTTCGGTGTCGCGCGGAGTATACCGAGCGCTCATAAGCACGTGATCACCACCACGGTTGAGCATCCGGCTGTGCTCGAGTCTTGCCGGCAGCTCGAGCGCGAAGGGGTTGAGATAAGTCGCGTGAATGTGAGCGGCGGCGTTATTGCTGTCGACGAAATTCGCCGGAATTTGCGGGCTGAAACGGTTCTGATTTCCGTGATGCACGCCAATAATGAAGTTGGGACGATACAACCTGTTGAGGAGATCGGGGCGTTGGTGCGTGAGCGCCGGGCCGCCGGCCAGGAGATCTACTTTCACTCAGACGGGGTCCAGGCTTTCGGCAAAATCGGTGTGGACGTTCAGCGGCTCGGCGTCGATCTGTACTCAGTAAGCGCGCATAAGATTTTTGGTCCGAAGGGCGTAGGCGGGCTGTTTGTTCGAAGAGGCACACCTCTCGAGCCGGTTCAATATGGCGGGCGTCACGAGCGCGGGCGGCGAGCGGGAACCGAGAATGTTCCCGGAGTTATGGCCTTCGCGCGAGCTGTCGAATTGTGCTCTCCGAACGATTCGAGCTATCTCTCTGCGCTACGCGATTTCTTTGAGGCGGAAATGAGATTAGCTATGCCACAGGTGAAGATCAATGGAGCTCCAGAAAGAAGGCTGCCAAATACGAGCAATCTGGAGTTTCCCGAGCTTTCGGCCGAGGCATTGGTCATAGCTCTCGATCTAAAAGGAGTCGCTGTATCGACGGGATCAGCGTGTAGCAGCGGCTCGATCGAGCCTTCGCATGTCCTGCTTGCGATGGGAAGGACTCGCGACGAGGCGCGATCCAGTGTCCGGTTCTCATTTGGGCGATATAACACCGGCCACGAAGTGAATGCGCTGGTCGATGCCGTGACGGGCTGCGTACACCAGCTTCAGCGGCTTGCGAGAGAGGAGATTCGGGCAGTTGTCTAGCGCTGAGCCGCTCATTGCCGTCGCAATGTCTGGCGGCGTTGATAGCTCGGTTGTAGCCGGCCTCTTGCAGCAACAGGGCTGCCGGGTCATCGGGCTCACGATGCAGCTTTGGAATCAGCGGCGCTTGCCGGAACTGATTCCCGAAGGCGGTTCCGCAGGCCGCTGTTGCTCGCTAGACGACGTTTACGATGCGCGGGCTGTCGCGTCCATTCTCGGGATTCCTTCTTACGTCGTCAACTTCGAAGAGCGGTTTGAGCGAGAGGTCGTGAAGCCGTTCATTGATGATTATCTGGCCGGGAGGACGCCCATTCCGTGCACGGCTTGCAACAACTTCATCAAGTTCGATCAGTTCCTCGAGATCGCGGATGGCGTTGGCGCCGAGAAAATCGCGACGGGTCACTACGCGCGGCTCAGCTTCCATGAGTCATCCGGGCGATATCAAATGCGCACGGGCGCCGACTGTCATAAGGATCAAACGTATTTTCTTTTCGGGTTGACGCAGGAGCAGCTTGCCCGAACCATGTTTCCGATTGGCGATCTATCGAAGCCGCAAGTCCGCGAGCTGGCGAGAGAGTTGGGCCTGCCGGTCGCCGAAAAGAACGACAGCCAAGAGATCTGCTTCGTGCCGAACGGCGATTATGCAGCATTTATCGAGGCGTATCTTCGGGAGCAGAGCATCAATTCACGCACCCCCGCCGGCGAAATCGTGGACACAAATGGCAATCGTCTTGGAGAGCATACCGGCACGCATCATTTCACCGTGGGCCAGCGCCGCGGGTTGCGGATTGCTGCCGGCGAGCCGCTATATGTGGTCGCAACGGAGCCGGCCACGCAGCGCGTCATTGTCGGGCGAAATCAGGAGTTGCTGCGGAGCTCGCTAGTCGCGCGCGACGTGAATTGGCTTTCGATTGGTCCGATTCGCGACTCTCGTGAGGCGCAGGTCAAGATCAGAAATAAGCATGTACCCGCACAAGCGATGCTCGCGCCGACGGGAGACGACTCTCGCATCGAAGTTCGTTTTGATGAACCCCAGCGAGCGATCACGCCCGGCCAAGCTGCCGTTTTTTATGAGGGCGATCTAGTGCTGGGCGGCGGCTGGATCGACTAAACTCCACAATTGGCCCAAAGAAAGACTTGGCTCCAGATTCATGCCGAGTACGCGGTGGCGTATGCCCTGATGGGCGCGCTGCGGTACTTGCCTTTGAGCGCGGCGAACACGCTGGCGCGAGCGAGTACGAGGTTGCTCGATTTTGCTGTGCCCAAACTTCGCCGCGTTGCGATGACGAATCTTTCGTTCGCTTTCCCGGATTTGGATGCGCGCGAGCGCAAACAGATCGTGGATGGCGTGTTTCGAAGCGTCGCGCGACTTCTGGCCGGTTTAGCTCGGTTTCCGTCACTGAACCGGGGCAGTATCGCTGAATGGATCGTATATGACGGGCTGGAAAACTATCTGGCGGCGAAGCGCCTAGGCAAAGGCGTTTTGGTAGCCACCGGCCATCTCGGCAATTGGGAGCTGAGCGCCTTCGCTCATGCGCTCATGACAGAGCCGATGAATGTTATGGTACGCCCGCTCGACAATCCGCTGATTGACCGGCTAGTTGAGAACAGGCGCGGTTTAACGGGCAACCGTCTGATTGAAAAGAAACATGCCGCTCGCTCCGTGATGAAAGCTCTTCGAAACAACGAGGCTGCCGGCATATTGATCGATCAGAACACGACACCCGCAGAAGGCGTGTTTATCAATTTTTTCGGCAAGCTGGCTTGCGCCGGATCAGCGTTCGTGAAGCTGGCCTATCACTCCGGCGCGCCTGTAATCCCCGGTTTCGCGCTATGGGACGAGAGCCTGAAACGCTATACCTTGCGCTTCTATCCGCGCGTGGAATTGAGGGGTGACGCCCAGGCCGATACGCAGCGAATTCATTCAATTCTCGAGGAGATCATCCGGCGCCACCCCGATCAATGGATGTGGATTCACAGGCGCTGGAAAACCCGGCCGCCCGGGGAACCGCCGCTCTACTGAAGCTGCGCATCATGCCGCACGAGCAGCAGTTTCGTCAGAGTTGAGGGATGCGGACGAAGCGTTGCTCGACTTTACATCTGGAGATGAAAAAACGAAGCCATTTTCAGGAGCGGATGCTGCGGGCGATGCATGCGTCGCCTCTACGGACGTCTTGAGGCGCGTTTGTTGGAGCTGACGGAGTTCGGTTAAATCCTTTTGATAGTTGCGGCGAAGGCGAGATTCTTGAATGCTGAGGTTATTCAACTGCTTCTGATGAGTGATGAAGGTGTGCGCCTGAATCAGGGCTTCGCGGACTTCTGGCTGTTCTTCCTGAAACATATTCTTGAAATTCAGGCGCGCTACGGCATAGATGCCCATCTCCAAAGATGGAATCCGGTTGAGACGCCATTGGGTATCGGCGAGGGATTGGACCAGCTCGGTTTCACGCTCCCCGACGGGATTGAATTGGGAAGCGAAGCGCGAGATGTGGCGCTCGTAGACTGCGGCGTCGTCACTGGGGAGCAGGACGGTGCGGCCGGTGAGAGCGCTCTTAACCGCGTTTAAAGAGGATTTGGCTTTGCCTTCCGGCGTTTTCGGACCGGTGGAGAGTTGAGAATTCGCGCGGTTAGCGGTGACACGGGCCGCGGAGGCTGATGAGTTGGCGGTGGAATAGAATTCCATGGCGGCTACACGGTAGCACGCGAAAGAGCGAAAACGAACTATGAAGTTTCAGAATCGGTTGTAAGTGGTTGGAAGTCGGCCAGAAGAAATTTCTTAGCAATCTGTGACCGACCGGGGTCCTACGCTGTTCCCCTCGCGCGGTGCTGCGCTACTGGCCTCTGGTCGAGTCCGAGGACTGCGGTGATGATTCCGGAGACATCCTGCGGAACTGAGAGCGGTCCTTCGTAAGTTAAATATTGCTGCCCGTCGTTGGTTTTCACGCGGCGGAGTTGAATATCGAAGGCGGCATCCATCTGTTCCGCCGTGCCGCGCACGCGAATCGTTCGCGATTCCGCATTTTCGTCCACAATCGCTAGGCCGTAATTTTGGAGGAAGGAACAAACGGCAGCAAGGTCCTCCGGATCTGCGGCGATCGCTCTGAGCGCATCTTCTCTCGGAATCTGCGAGACTTCGCCCGAAAGCAGCGCTTCGGCTCCGGTGGAACCGGCGCCCGCATCCGCTCGACGCCTAAGCACGATTGTCGCGGTTATCTCCTGGCGCGTGACCGCTGCGGGCAACACAGTCGCTTGGGGATCCGGCTTGGGAGCGCTGCCGGGTATCGGGACGCGCCGCTCGCTGGCGCTCGTCGTGCCACCTGACGAGAGCGCGGCAAGAATCTCACCTCCGTTCGGGCTGCCCAATCCCGTGCACGGATCCCATCCGGGGCCGGCATTGTAGTAGCCGAGGCCGCTGTCGTCGTTGCTGCCGCTCGTGATGTCATTGAAAGAACTGCCGGCAGCATAGAGAGACGCATTGACGAAGCCCACAGAGCGCCCGAGCTGCTGATTGATCAGCGCGACGAGCGCGGCCCACAGTGGCGCAACGGCGCTCGTTCCGCCGACTACGGTAGTCTGACCATCAACGAGAATGTAATAGCCGGTGGTTGGGTCAGCATCTCCAGCGACATCCGGAACGCCTCGGCCTACAAACCCGGTTTGGGGTTGCGCTGGAACGCCGGCGGAACTTTGGTAACTCGGCAGAGCGAAGACGTTGCTGACACCGCCGCCCGTCGCGCCCTCGTTATTCGCAATCTCGTTCCAAACCACTTCGGATGAGATTGCGCCATTTGAACCTTGCAGCGTTGTGCCACCGCATGCCAACGAATACGGGCTCGATGCCGGAAAATCCACGTGCAGGTTTCCATCGCCGACTCCATCGCTCGATCCGTTATCGCCGGCCGCAATGGTTACGGTGACCCCAAGCGTCGCTGCGTCTTGAAGCGCGTTGTTCATCGCCGTCTGCGATTGTTGTGTCCACGAATCCTCAGCACCGCCCCAACTGATCGACACGACGGATGGTTTGCGCGTAGTGTCGTGAACAGCGTCTGTAATGGCATCGACGAAGCCCTGATCGGTGTTGGGCGCAAAATATACGGCGATGTTTGCTCCGGGCGCGATGGAGCCAGCCACCTCAATGTCCAGCATCACCTCGGCATCGGCGTCCGATCCCGGAGAATTTGTTCCGCCGTCTACGGAAACCGCCGTGATACCCGGCTCAGTTAATCCCAAATCACTGAAATAAGTCGCAAGATCAGTGGTTGAGTAGCCGCCGCCGAGCTCGACAATTCCGATGGTTTGACCGGTGCCATTCGCGCCACCCGGGAAATTGTAAAGCGTTGCGACCTGGGGAGGCGTGAACGTGCCGGCAGGCGGAGTGACTGCTGCGGGGGCGGAAGGCTGGGCGGGTATGGGGGTTGCCGAGAGTCGAAAATGAGGCTGGGCTACGGGTCGCGTATCGAGCCCAAGAACGGCGATCACGATACCTTCGAGCTCGACCGGTATGGTGAGCGTGCCCGTACGCCCGCGAAAACTAACACCGGTTTGCTGGATTTGATAGTTTGCTAGCTCTGTGCCGAACGCCTTACTCATGGCATCCGCGGTTCCCAGCAGCATGACCCTGCGTTTCGGAAGGCTGCTCTCGACAATGGCGAGCTGAGAGGCGTGAGCGAATTTCTCCACAATCCGAACGTCTGCTGGATTGGCGCCATAAGCATCCGCAAATTCTTCGCGCGATGGATACTCACCTGGCACGGTTCCACTTGGCAGAGAGGATACGGCACCCTTCCGTCTCAGAATTACGGTGACGCTTACCAATTCGTTTTTCTGAACGGGGCCCACCTGTTGCGCCCCCGGGACGGGCTGCCTGTCGCTTCCGGTCAAAGTGACTCTGGTTTCGAATGCCATCTTTGGTTCTCCTTACGGCACCGCGTAAATACTGCCGTTGAGGTTACTATGGCATGGCCCGCTTTTTGCCCTACAATAAGTGCGATCATAGAACGCGCGGAAATGACACCGAACTCCTCAATCGAAATTCGCGAGTTGACGAGGCACCAGGAATTTGCCGACGCAGTTCGCCTGCAACGCGAGATTTGGGGCTTCGAAGAGGTCGATCTGATTCCGCTCCGGCTGTTCGTGGTCGCGGAAAAGATCGGAGGGCAGGTTCTCGGCGCCTTTGAGAGCGGGAAAATGGTCGCTTTCTGCTTATGCATTCCGGCGCTCAAGTCCGGCAACAAGTCTTACCTGCATAGTCATATGTTGGGCGTGCTGCCTGAGTACCGAAATACCGGCTTGGGCAGGATGCTGAAGCTGAACCAGCGAAAATACGCGCTGGCGAGGGGCATCGATCTCATCGAATGGACATTCGACCCACTCGAAATCAAGAACGCTTTCTTCAATATTGAGCGGCTTGGTGCAATCGCTCGCAGGTACGTTTACAACCAGTACGGCACAACCAGCAGCCATCTTCACGGAGGACTGCCTACGGACCGATTGGTGGCAGAGTGGTGGCTTCGGTCACCCCGCGCTGAGGCTGTGTGTAGCAACGGGCGTCTGGAAAAACCTGAAACGCAGGCAGTAATTTCGGTCCCGAACGAGATCGCTCAGCTCCGCGAAGACGATCCGGCGCGAGCCAGGGAAATCCAGAACGCTATCAGTGAAGACTTTAACCAGTACTTTCAAAGCGGACTTGCCGTAGTCGGTTTCGAAAGAACGGATCACGCCGGAAAGTATTTGTTGGGGCAATTCTCGTAACGCGCACACCGCGCTTGGGTGCGGTTTGCACGCGGCGTGCCACTAGCTATTCTGAGAACAAATGCTCAACCGGAGTATCTTCCGCGAATATGACATTCGTGGTACTGCCGATACCGAGCTGCTTGATGCAGACGTAGAACTGCTCGGCCGGGCCATAGGGACGTATCTTATTCGCCATAGCGGCAGCACGGTCTGCCTCGGAATGGATTGCCGTTTGAGTAGCGGCCGTTTGCGCGATTCGCTGCTTAAAGGTCTGCTGGCGACGGGCTGCCACGTTCTCGATATTGGGGTGGTCCCGACGCCTATCCTTTACTATTCAGCCGTGCATTTCAGAGCCGATGGCGGGGTCATGATCACAGGCAGTCACAATCCACCGGACTTTAACGGATTCAAGACGCTCTGCGGCGGCTCTACGCTATACGGGAATGCAATCCAGGATTTGTTTAAGCTGATCCAGAACAACGATTATGATTCCGGTGAAGGATCGGTGAAGGCCATCGATGCGATCACGCCTTACGTAGATGAGATTGCCTCTCAATTTACCCTCAAGCGCAAAGTGACGCTTGTGGCGGATGCAGGGAATGGCGTCGCCGGTCCCGCGCTGCATCGAATCTTAGAGAAGCTGAATGTCGAATCAATTCAGATGTTCTTTGAGATGGATGGTCATTTTCCGAATCATCATCCGGATCCGACCGTTGTTTCAAATCTGGAGGAGCTCAAGAAGCGTGTCCGCGCCGAAAAGGCAGATCTGGGACTTGCATTCGACGGCGATGCTGACCGCCTCGGCGCGGTAGATGAGCACGGAAACGTGATCTATGGCGACATGCTGATGCTTATTTTCGGGCGCGAGATTCTTTCGCGGAAACCTGGCGCTACGCTCATCGGGGACGTGAAGTGCTCGCAGATTATGTACGACAAGCTCCGGGAGTGGGGCGGGAATCCGCTCATGTATAAGACTGGCCACTCGCTGATTAAGGCGAAGATGAGGGAGGAACACGCAGAACTCGCGGGCGAAATGTCCGGCCACATGTTCTTTTCGGACCGGTATTACGGCTATGATGACGCGCTGTATGCGGCGTGCCGGCTGCTGGAGATTGTTTCCAATTCGGAGCAGCCGCTTTCGCATCAGCTTGAAGATGTCCCGCAGAGCGTTTCCACACCGGAGCTGCGAATCGACTGCCCGGATGATAAGAAATTCGCGATTATGGGCAAGGTGGCCGAAATTTATCGCAGGCGGCGTCCAATCGTGGAAGTGGACGGCGTGCGAGTGCCTTTCGAGCAAGGCTGGGGATTGGTTCGAGCTTCGAATACGCAGCCCGCTTTGGTGATGCGCTTTGAAGCGGCAAACAAGGATCTGCTCGAAAAATATCGGACCGAAGTTGAGGAGATCGTCGAAGAAGCGAAACAGAAGATGCCGGCGTGAAGGGTGGGACTAATTCTTCGGTCCGACGCTTTCGGTGCGTCCGGCGAGCGGTTTCACGGCCGGCCCGCCGCAGACTCCGACGCCGGTGTTCAAGAGCGCATTGAGCAAATTAAACAGAACAGCATAGATCACCTGCTCATTGACGGGTTGGCGTCCGGGCATGCGGAAAGTTCCCGGCAGCTCTTTCGCGATTTGCACTCGAACCGCATGCGGAAGAGCGCGGCCTGCTTTGTCCCGCTGATTCGCGAGCGAGAGAGGAGTCTGCAAAACGCTTCCGGATTTCCCGTCAACGTAGAACTGGCACCTCGAGAACCATCCTAAGTTTCCGGGATCCGCGGCGTCGAACAGAAGCAAGGGCGCTTGCCGGTCTGATGCTGCCAAATCCAGCGACATAACGCGGCGCTGATCGTCGATTTTGAATTGAAACCCGGCCTGCTTGGCGATGTTTCCAATGAACTCAGGATCTAATTCGAGCAGCAAGAATTTGTGAGGTCCGGCATCGAGGACTTGCATTCAGCGATATTTACCAGTGTAGGTGAGTGCGGGCAATGAAGCGATTTAAGGGGTGGTATCCGCGGCGAGTCCCCGAAGCTTTTCCGCATGGCGGCGATAGACTTGGTGGTCGGAATCGCTGAACTGCACTAATTTCACAACGCGCACGGGGCCTGAATGATCGCGGAGCCACTCGGCTACGGTCCTTACGGCGATGTCCGCTGCGTCGTCGATCGGGTAGCCATAAACGCCGGTGCTGATGGAGGGAAAACTGATTGTCTTGACGTCGCGCTCGGCCGCGAGCTTCAAGCATTCGCTATAACACGATTGGAGCAGCGCCGGCTCTCCATGCCCGCCATCCCGGTAAACAGGGCCGACGGCGTGAAACACGTACTTCGCAGGTAACCGTCCCGCTCCGGTGACAACAGCTTTACCCGGCTCGCACCGTCCGACGCGCGGGCGGATCTCATCGAGCTCACGCATGATCTCCGGGCCACCGGCGCGATGGATCGCGCCGTCTACGCCGCCTCCGCCGGCGAGTTGGGAGTTCGCAGCGTTAACAATCGCATCGACAGCGATACCGGTGATGTCACCTTTGAGCAGTTGAAGCTGGCTGAGCCCTAAATGAACTACAAAATCGGATGACATGTGCGGCTTACATCGAGGCGGCGAGTGCTTCTAACAAAAAGTCTACGTTTTCCTCAGTCGCGAGCGGGCCCATAGTGCCGATTCGGAGTATCTTTCCGGCAAGCTGGCCGATGCCGCCCGCAACCTCTATGTTGTACTTTTGGACGAGATTACGCCGAACCTGGGTTTCGTCCACTCCTTTCGGCGGCACTGCGGTTGTGAGGTGCCAAATGCGATCTGCCGGATTCCTGACCAGCAGCTCAAATCCAAGGCGCGACAAGCCCTCGACCAACCGCTCGTTGGCTTTCTGATGGCGGTTCCATCGATTACGTAAACCTTCCTCTTCGATTGCAGCCAGCGCTTGATGCATTGCGTAATAGAGCGGCGGCGACGGAGTGTGTTGATAGGCGTGAGTTGGCTCAAAATAACGCGCCATCAGACGCAGATCGAGATACCAGGTGAATGGATCGCCGGGCCGGCGCTCGAGCCATTCCCAGGCGCGTGGAGAGATCGAGATGGGAGATAAACCGGCCGGGCAGCTTAGGCCCTTTTGCGAACAACTGAAGGCTACATCGATACCGACCGCATCCATTTCAACCGGCATTGCGCCGAGCGACGCAACACAATCGGCGATTACCAAGGCTCCCGTTTGACGCGCGGCGGCTGTTATGGCGCGGCCCGACTGGAATGCGCCGGTCGAAGTTTCAGCTTGCACGAAACCTACCGCGTTGGGCCGCTCGCGCATGAGAAATTCTTCTGCTTCTTCTGACGAAAACACCTGGCCCCAGGGTTTTTCGAAGCGCACGACGTTTGCTCGCTGCCGCTGGGCCATGATCGTCATGCGATCCGCAAAATGCCCAGCTGCGAAAACGACGAACTTCGATTCGGGCAAGACGAAGTTGGCAACCGCCGCCTCCGTCGCTCCGCTGCCGCTTGCCGGAACCGTGAACGTCATCTGGTTGGCGGTGCCGAAAGCCTGCCGCAGACCAGCTCTGATTTCCTCGACGAGATCAAAGAAATACGGATCGAAGATTCCGACGATGGGCTGGCTCATCGCCTGGTAGGCGCGCGGTTCCACCATCGACGGGCCAGGCCCGTACAGCAGCCGTGTAGGCGGGGCAATGCGCTTCGGAGCAGCGGTCAGCATTTCTTCAACGTATCAGGGAAGTCGACGCGTTCAGGAATGCGAACCGCGACTGACTGCGGATGCTACTGCGGATCTCGGATTTTATTGTTCACTCGCTCACTCATATCTCAAAGCCCGCATTGGTTCGATGCGCGCCGCTTTTCGGGCTGGGATCAACGCGGCCAGCATCGTGACGCAAAGCAGCGACGGCAAGATTACCAAGTAGGCACCGATATCCGTTCTCGTTGTCTCGAACACTGCATTGAGGCCTTTTTCTGCTGCCATCGCTAGAAGCACACCAATTCCGATCCCGCCAATCACTAAAACCAACGCTTGCCGGAGCACCATGTGCAGGACTGCTTTCGCATCAGCGCCAACGGCCATCCGGATTCCGATTTCGCGCGTCCTTCGACTCGTCACATACGCCATCAAGCCGTACAGGCCGCCCAGCGCGAGAGCCAAACCTATCAATCCCATCGCGCTGACGGCTTGGATGATCATCACGGGAGCCATAGCTACTCGCTTCTGATAGAACTCCTCGATCGTTTTTACACCAATCACAGGCTGACCGGAATCCAAATTTCGCACAATTCCCCTAATGCGCTCAGCTAATGCTGTCGGAGGAGCGTCCGACTCAACCAAGAGAGTCATCTTGCTGCGCGGGTGCTGCGCCATTGGTAAGTAGATAAATTCGGTGGGAGGCTCGCCCATCCACTCATATTTCGCGGTTTTCGAGATGCCTACAATTTGCACAAGAGGACCATCAGCGTTGTTGAGCCGGAATCGTTTTCCCAGCGCATCGATGTTCGGCCAATAATGTTTCGCGAACTGCTCATTGACAACCGCGATCTTCGGGGCACTCGCAGTATCAGTGTTGCTGAACCCGCGCCCGCGAACTAGTTGCACACCTAAGGTGTGGAAATAGCTTTCATCCGCGACATCCATATCGACCGGGAAACTCTCGCGGCCTGGCGGCATTTGGTAACCCTCAGGTATGACGCTCACGTCGTCTTGGTCGTTCGACATCGGAAGTTCGCCCGTAAGCGCCGCCGACTTCACGCTTGGCACGAGGCGAGCACGCTGAACTAGATCCTTATAAAACCTGTGCGTCTGGGCTTCCGTGTATCGCACAAGTTGCGGGTCGAATACCATCGTCAGCAGATGGTCGGTGCGAAACCCAGGACCGCCGCGCCACTTCTCTTGAAAAGTCCGCACCATCTGTAGCGCGGCTGTCAAGAGAGCAAGCGATGCCGCTACCTGCCAGATCACGAGCGTATTGCGGCCCCACAATCTGCGGCCGCCGGAAAGGTCGGCGTCCGCTGTTTTCAAGGCGTATACAACATCTGTGCGCGCGCTTTGTAGGGCGGGCGCCAATCCGAACAAAATCGCGCTCAGCAACGAGATAAACAAGCTGAACAAGAAGGCTCGTCTGTCGAGCTGAACGGAGAGCCGTATCGGTAGGTCGGTTGGAATCTGGAAACGCCCGAAGAATCTTACACCGCCATACCCCAAAGCGATGCCAACCGCCTCTCCGATGATTGCGATTAGGAGGCTCTCGGCGAAAAGGAGTCGCACCAGCCGAAACCGTCCCGCACCGATTGCCAGTCTCACGGCGATTTCGCGTGAACGCGCGCCCGCTCTGCCGAGTAACAGACCTGCCACGTTCGCGCAAGCAATTAAGAGCACGGCGCCGGCTAACCCGAGCAGCACGCCTGTCAGTGCTGCGTTCGAAGGGTCACTATGAAGTCTCATCACCAACTCACTTCGAACGGTAGCTTCCCGGTTCAGGTTCGTCTTCGGGTAAGCGCGCCGTAGGTCTTTTGCAATCACTCGCATTTCCGCCCGAGCCTGCGGGATCGAAACGCCGGGCTTCAGCCGGCCTTTCACAATCAGTTCACGCGCTGCGCGATTATTCAGCAGATCTTGCTCGGAGTTCGTCAGGCTGGGCCACATCATAATCGGCACGAACACGTCGGGGCGAACGTATTGATCGAGACCTGTAAACTTTTTGGGCGCAACTCCGATCACCGAAAACTCCATGCCGTCGAGCAGAATGTGGCGTCCAACCACCGCGCGATCACCGCCGAATTCGCTTCGCCAAAATTCGTTTCCCAGCACGACCACCGGATTTCGCCCAGGGATTTGGTCTTCTTCGGCATTGAAATCTCTACCCAGCTCAGGCCGGACGCCCATTACTTGAAACAGATTTCCGCTCACGAATAGGCCACCCTTAAGCTTTGGCAGTTCACCCTTGCGTGATGCGAATCCGAAATTCATTGCGAAAGAGTAAGCTGCCAATCCTTCAAAGCTTTTCGCTCTATCGCGATAATCCATGTAATCCCGATATGAGAACAGTCCGATAGATTCGCTCGATGAGCTCGGAGAAAAGCTGCTTAACGTTACGATTTCACTCGGCCGCAAGACTGGCAGTGGCCTCAGCAATATGGCATCCGCCAGGCTGAAGATCGCGCTGTTCGCTCCGATTCCGAGTCCGAGCGTCAGCACTACGAGCGTCGTAAACAGCTTCGAATGACGTATCCAGCGAAGCGCGTATTTCAAATCGTCGGCGAAATCGCTGAACCAGCGCACGCGTCTCATGTCCCGTATCTCTTCCTTTCGCTGTTCAAGGCCGCCTATTGCACGCAGAGCGCGATAATGAGCTTCGCGCGTATCCGCGCCCCGATTCATTTCTTCTTCCGCTTTGCATTGCAGGTGGAAATGCAGTTCTTCATCGAGTTCGTCTTCCACCGTTCCGCGGCAGAAAATGGATCGAAGCCGAAGCACCAACATGTAACGCAATCGCCGCCAACGCACAGCTCACGCTCCTTTCAATCGAACTACCCGGGATATCGCCGACGAAAGGCGATTCCAGTTCGCTGACTCAGCTTCAAGCTGTTTACGTCCGGCTCCTGTCAGCGAATAGAATTTCGCCCGACGGTTGTTCTCGGTTTGCTTCCACTCGGCCTTAATCCAGCCTTCTTGCTCGAGTTTGTGTAGCGCCGGATACAACGAGCCTTCCGTCACTTGTAAGACTTCCCCCGAAACCTGCCGCAGCCGGATGCTTATAGCCCAGCCGTGCAGCGGCTCGAGTGCCAAAATCTTCAAGAGCAGGAGATCGAGTGTCCCTTGAACGAGATCGGGTGGTTTGCTGATAAATGCACGCTCCCTTGGTTACCTAGAGAAGGATACATCAACTTTTCTCGTTAAGCAAGCCCAAAATTGATGATCATGTGCTTCCGCTTCAAGGGGGATTCGAGGGCCGTATTCTTTGGACCGGACTGATGTTGTACAATCGTCGCTTGTTTTGGTCCTTTATCAAACCGCGAATCATCTTCACTTGTTTGTTGCTGATCGTGGTTGGCGTCGGGACAAAGTTCATACTGAAGACTAACAAAGATTGGAGTATGAAGACCTTTTCAGAAAGCGCGACCGGTCCACTTCAGACGCGGTGGGGCGAGGAAGGACTTTATCGGGAATGGTGCCAGTTCATCCATATGGTCCCGAGATACAAATACGTGTTTAAAGGCTACGCGGAAGCCAAAGACGCTTTAACGAACTGGGTCCCGCGAGCATTGAATCCGAAAAAAACAGAGCCGACGATCGGGCTTGGTTTTTTGTTCCATGCCGATGGGCACGCATATGACTTCGAGTCTCCTGCCCCTGGCCTCGTTGGGTCTGTTTACGCGGATGACGAGCTCTTCAGCTTAACCGTAGATCTTTTCGTTGTCGGCCTTCTATTAGGCCTGTTGCGACGGTACGTCGCACGTCCTTCCACGCCTTTGCAATGGCTCATATCGTACCTGTGCTTTGCTTTGTTTCAAGGCCTCTCGGCCGAGGCCGGGAACACAACCGTCATCTACGCTTTTCTCTTGACGTTTGGGGCGACCGGATTGGCGCACCTCGCGGTTGCTGCCCTGTTCAAACGAAAACTCGAATTCGTGCCGCCTCTTCGCTGGGAAGGAGGCCAAGTCCATTGATGAAAGCCGCTTCGATGGCCGATATCGCAACTGCTGAAAATAAGACGAAGCTGCGAAGAACCTTTGTCCCGTTGAATCGGTTGGGCGCAAGAAACTGGGATCTCGTCAGCGCGTTTGGAAAAATGTGGCACCCGGACATCTTCGCCGTATTGACGCGTACGTTACAGGAGCTGACCGGGCGTGAGCATATCGTCTTTACTCCGTCCGGCCAGTACGCCATAGCCCAGCTTCTTTCCTTACTGCCCCAGCCGGAAGTTGTGCTCCCTGCTTGTACATGCCCCGTGGTGAAGTGGGCCGCTGAAGTCGCGGGCAAACGCGTGATCTATGCGGATCTTGGAAAGGATTCCGTGAACAGTGGCGCGCGTGAGTATGCGCCGCTCGCCAAGCCGGGACGGGTGCTTGTGGCGACCCATTTGTTCGGAGTTCCAACGGATATTGAAGCAATTTGCGAGTTGGCGGAAAAACGGGATTGCGTCGTGATCGAAGATGCGGCTGCTGCGTTCGGTGCGCGCCAGAACGGTCGTCTCCTAGGCACCTTCGCTGATTTTGGAATCTTCAGTTTCCAGCGATCGAAACGTTTTCCCGCATTTGGCGGTGCCATTGTGGTCAACAATCAGCGGCTTATCGAACCTGCCGCGCTTCAAGCGAATCCGATAGTCAAATCGAGACAGAAGGTGCCTTGGCATGAGATAACCTTCGCCATGGCCCACAATCTCGGGACTGCACCGTGGGTCTATCGCACTATCGCAGCCCCGCTGCTGGTTCGACCTGAACGCTATACTCCTCTAGAATCCGGGGCAAACGATCGGATCGACGTTACTGAAACTCGCGACTACACGCGTGGGTTCCACACCTACCAAGCGGCGCTGCTTGTGACACAACTGAAGAGAACCGAGGCAATTCGTTCACGAATTGAATCTGTAACGAACGCCTATACCGACAGCTTTCGAAACACAGCAGCGATGATGTTCCTCCCGTCCGAGTGCGATAAAGGCGGTTTGCTGCGCTTTCCGGTTGCTTTTCCTTCGAAGAGCCGGCCGGAGATTTTGCGCCGGGCCTCAAAGAGTGGATTAAGTTTAGCGGGAAATTACGGAGCCTTGCCCGAACCGTGTGATTACTCAAAGTTTCCGAACGCAGTCTGGGCGGCACAGAACATCATTCAACTGCCGCTCTATCCGGCTCTGTCCGCCGAATCGGCAACTAATGTTGCGCAACATCTTCTCGAGATCGCGAGAACCCTCTAAGTCCTCTGTCATTGGATCAAAAGAGAACCCACCATGCTTGCTTCGGTTAGTCTGGTCGTGGAAAAAGTTGGGAGGTCTCTTCGGCGGAAGGGGATCCGTGGAACCCTCGATAGCTGCTTAGAGGGCATCGAGGATGTCTGGTTCGATCGTAGGTTTGGTGTCCAGACACTTGAAGCGGTAACTGATCGTAGGCTCCCGGCGGGGCCGGCAGGAATCGCGCCGACGAAAATCAGACGGCTTCGATGGATATTACGGGAGCTTCCGGTTGCTTACCAGGACTTCGTTTTTGTTGACCTCGGATCCGGAAAGGGAAGAGCGCTACTTATGGCGTCTGAGTTCCCGTTCCAGCGAATCATTGGCGTGGAGCTTCTACCCGAGCTAATTTCCGTTGCTCAAAAGAACATACACACTTATAGCAGCACAACTCAGAAGTGTAAGAACATTGACTTAATATGCTGCGATGCAGCTCGCTATGAGCTTCCTTCTGAAAAGCTTGTACTGTTCTTGTCTAATCCGTTTGAGAGGTCGACTGTGTCGAGGGTCTTATCGACTTTGACAGATTCGCTACAAAAGAATCCCAGACCGGTTTACATCGTGTATCAGAATCCAGTCTGCCACGACTCGGTGGTGGGGTCAGGTTTTGCGGTGCTCTCCATGACTCGCTTCTATACCATTTACACGGCCAGCTCAGTATAAGGGGCAAAGTCTTTAAACAGAGCCGTAAGGTTTACTTCGCGAGGCGACCTCTAATTGGCGACCTTGACATTACCGCGCATTCGAATAAGTTGTCACGAGTAATAAGGAGAAGTTCAAGTGCAACCTAATTCTAGCCAGTTTCCATCTAGATCAATCGCAAACTCCAAAGGCGTCAAGTGTCTCGTCACCGGAGGCGCTGGTTTCATCGGCAGCGATATTACAGAGGAGTTGATAAAGGCTGGATATGATGTGACAGTTCTGGACGACTTATCGGGCGGACGGGAGGAGAATGTAAATCAAAAGGCCCGATTTATTAAGGGTCGGTAACTGATGCCGAGTTAGTCGAACGCATTTACGCGAAGTATTATTTTGACTACATCTACCATTTAGCCGCTTATGCGGCTGAAGGGCTCGTTCACTTCATTCGGTGCTTCAACTATACGAATAACTTAATCGGAAGCGTAAATCTCATCAATGCGTCAGTCCGCCACGGCTGTAAGTGCTTCGTATTCACATCGAGTATCGCTGTTTACGGAGCCGGACAGGTGCCGATGGTAGAGGATATGGCGCCGGAACCGGAGAATCCCTACGGCATCGCTAAGCGCGCGGTAGAACTGGACCTCGCGGCTGCCAAAAAGCTCTTTGGGTTGGATTATATCGTGTTTCGGCCACACAACGTGTACGGGGAACGGCAGAACATTGGTGATAAGTATCGCAATGTTATCGGCATTTTCATGAACCAGGCCATGCAGCCGGCGACGATTTTCGCAAACAAGGGCATTTACTCATATTGCCGATATCGCTCCGGCGATTGCAGAGTCCGTTTTCAATAGGCGAGCATACGGCGAGGTGTTCAATATCGGGGCGGATGTTCCATATTCGGTCGGCCAATTAGCCTGTATGGTTCAGAAAGCCATGGATAGACATACGGGTATAGAATTCCTGCCTCCGCGAAATGAAGTGTTGCACGCGCATAGTGACCACGCCAAAGCGCGAAGAATCCTGGGATGCACTCCCCGTATCTCGCTTGAAGAAGGCTTGGCTCGAATGGCGAAATGGGCTTGGGAGGCCGGTCCAAGCCAATCTCAGGTATTTAACGGAATCGAAGTTGAGAAGGGTCTTCCAACGTCCTGGCGGCAGCTATGTTCAAACAGTTTACGCGCCGGATACAAGGAGCCTTCCCTCACTTGCAAGACTTCCCCCGAAACCTGCCGCAGCCGAATGCTTATAGCCCAGCCGTGCAGCGGCTCGAGGGCCAAAATCTTCAAGAGCAGGAGATCGAGTGTCCCTTGAACGAGATCGGGTGGTTTGCTGATAAATGCAGTCTCCCTTGGTTACCTAGAGAAGGATACATCAACTTTTCTCGTTAAGCAAGCCCAAAATTGATGACTATGTGCTCCCGCTTCAACAACCGGGACGCGCAAGGTCTCTTCTTAGGCGGGCGATCAGTTTTTGCAGCGCGTCGCTAGTCGGAGAAGATATACCGGGTGGGAGTCATTCATAACGTAGAGAGATAAGCGGGTCGACTCGCGTCGCCCGGCGGGATGGAAGATAACACGCGACCGTGCCAGCTAGTGCGAGAACTGCTATGACAGCGAACAAAGTGAGTGGATCGTAGGTGGTAATGCCGGCGATCTGATTCTTCATAACGCGCAGCAGCGCGAAGGAAACCACGACTCCGATCGCGATACCGAGCAATATAAACCGCATTCCCGACCAAATCACGAGACTGGTGACATCTTGCCTGCTTGCACCCAGGGCCATTCGAATTCCAATTTCTTTCTTCTGCTGCGAAACCGTGTAGGCGACAACACTGTAAACACCCACGCACACCAAGATGAACCCGACGCTCGCGAATACGGAGAACAGCTCTACTCCAAAGCGGGGCTGCGAGTACACAAACTGATCCAAGAGGTTCTTCAGAGTGTCGGTCTGCTGCGGAACTACATTCTTGTCCAGAGACAGAATCGAGCTTTCCAGGTCCTTCTTCATGGCCGCCGGGTTGCCCGAAGTCTTCAGGAAAACGCCGAAGCCGCCATAGCCGGACATGGTCAGCGTGGTGTACGCTTCGGGCTGGATGGGTTCAATCGCGCCGTGATTCCGCAGGTCCGAAGTGATGCCGATTATCTCGAACCACGGATTCTTGATAGGCACCGGCGCTTGCTCAAATGCGTCGATGCGCACCCGCATGCCGACGGGATTTCTCCCTCCTAGCAGCTTTGTGACAAACGTCTGGTTTACGAGCGCGACCATATGTTTACCCTGCATATCCGCATCGGTGAGGCTGCGCCCGTTCAGGAGACGGCTGCCGACGGTCTGGAAATAGTAGGTGTCAATGAGCCCCACTTGTCCGCTCCACTTCTCCGTATGCGTGACGCCGGCCACATCGAACGTAGTGGGTACGCCGCCGAAGGGTGGAAATTCAAGCGCCGCAGACGCGGCAGTTACACCGGGATACGCACGCAGCTTCTCAATGAGATCGTGTGCGAACCGGTACTGCATTTCGGTCGTGTTGTACTTTTTCCCCAAATTGACTTGAGTCGCGAGCAGCCGATCGGTGCGAAAACCGAGATCGGCTCCGGTTTGCAGGAGGAAACTGCGCATCAGCAGGCCCGCCCCACTTAGCAGAAATAGTGATAGCGCCACTTCGAGCACGACTAGCGCCTTGCGCATCCTTCCGCGTCGAAAGCCGCTGTGGCCGCGTCCTCCCGCTTTCAACGGTTCCGCCATATTCCGCGAAAAAGCGGCAAATGCGGGCACCAATCCAAAAATCAAAGGCGTTAGCATGGCAAGCCCGACGGTTGCTGCGAGCACGGGCAGGTTCAACCGCACATCAGCTTCGTCCGGAAAGGTGAATTTCGGCAGCGCAGCCATGAGCGCTTTCAATCCCGCCGCTGCAAACGCGCAGCCGAGGGCCGCGCCGCACCAGGCTAGGATTGTGCTCTCGACTAGCAGTTGCCGTATGAGCCGCCACGTACCCGCGCCCAGCGAGCTTCGCACCGCGAACTCTCTTTCTCTCGCCGTTGCGCGCGCCAACAACAGGTTGGCTACATTCGCGCATGCAATCAGCAACAATAATCCGACCGCCCCCAGCAGAATGTACAATGTCTCGCGAAACTGCCCAACGACGTTATCGACAAGCAACGGGACGCGCACGTCGAACTGTTTGGGATAGAGAACGGGATATTGTTTTGCAAGCCGTCGCGCGATCGGCGTCAAATCGGCAATGGCTGCGTGCGGCGATATTCCCGGGCGCAAGCGTCCCAGCAAGAACACGAAGTCGGAGTTCGGGTCCGTTTCGGCCGGATTCGGCGTAAAGGGCATCCACAGCTCGGCTCCCCAAAGCGTGAACCGTTTCGGCATGATGCCGACCAGCGTTGTCGGGGTGCCATTCAAAATGTAGGTCTTGCCGACGATGGTCGGGTCGCCTGAAAACCGGCTTTGCCACAGCTTGTAACTGAGAACGAAAACCGGCGGCGCGCCTTCCTTCGCGTCCGCAGGAGTTGTATAGCGGCCGATGAGGGGATGCATTCCACAGAACTCGAAGGCGTTGCCGGTCACTTTTGCTCTGAGGAGGGATTCGAGCCGCCCGGATGGGTCGGTCATCAATACGCGATCCTGAAACACCCCGATGCTGCCGTCGAAAACGTGGTTCTGCTGCTGATAAGTGATGAATTCGGGTTGCAGATGGTTTTGACGTCCGCCTTGTTGTTCGGGACGACTGGAATCGTGGATGGCGATTCCCACTAATCGATTTCCGCCGCGATACGGGAAGGGATTGAGAAGTACATTATCGATGACGCTGAAGATCGCCGTTACTGAGCCTATGCCGAGTGCGAGGGCGAGCACGGCAGTCGTAATGAATCCGCGATCTTTGAAAAGGGTCCTCAGAGCGAACTTGATGTCGTGGAGGAGAGCATCCATACGATGCAATACGTAAAGAGGTTGAAAAGGGTGCCAACTTTTTAGCGTTCGATTCTGGGACGTGGAGCAGCGATGCCCGCGGATGGCAACATGGAGCTATGCCGAGGATCACGGTAAAGATCGATCCATCAGCCTGCATCCTGGCCGCGAACTGCGTCGGTATGGAACCGCAGTTATTTCAGATCGGGGAGGCTTCGCATGTCGAGTTGATCGATGCCAATTGCGTCTCGCATGGAACGGCATACACATTCGAGGCAACCGGTGCGGAACTGGAGCTGGCCGAGGAAGCTGCTGAGTCCTGCCCGACGCGGGCGATCACGGTGGAGCGCGGCTGAGTATTCAATCGAAACGCGACCGGATTCGATTAGGTCATCGACGCATACTGCCGGCACTCGCGGAAGGATCTCTTACGATCAGCGGACCTAACTTTTGCTGCTCGGCAGTCTGTTGGAACTTCGGGATTTCGGTGCTCACCATTGAGGCCCAACGCTGACTGTAGCCGTCGATCTGGGTTTTTACCTTTGCGAACTGCTGGACTGAGGGTTCGGTTGGAGCAGAGTCGACGTTGCCTCCCACAATAATGGCGAGATCGGCAAGAGCGCCATCCACTCCAAGTCCGAACTTGAGCGAATCTTCATTCGCTCGAACTTTGACGTTCACAAGTTGGTTCTGCAGGGCAGCTAATCTCTCATCGAGCGCCTGCGCCTCAGTTAGTATGGGTTGCGCGGAATCGGGACCGAGGCGTTTTTTCATATCCGCGAGCTGTTTGCGGAGATCGATGATTTCATTCGCGAGACTGTAAACGCGCGTGAGCTGATCGCGAATGTCCATCAAAAGCGCGAACTGTTTTTCGAGATCTTCACGCGGCACGTTGAGGCGAGGATCGAGCTTCACTTCAAATGGCGCCGTGAGCGTGCGGCCGTCCGCAATGAGCTGAGCCTGATATTTACCGGGGAGCGCCACCGGTCCCTTTGATCCGGCTTCGTATTCGTAGAGCCAGTAATTTTCGACACGCGGCGGCCCTTCGTAACGCAGATCCCAAACCAGCCGATTCATGCCCGGCTTCATTTCCAGTTGCTTCTTGGGCGGCTCGTCCTCCGGGTCGAGTTGTTCGTCGGTGTCCTTATCGACATCCGATGAATAGGTGCGGACCACTTTACCGGTGGAGTCGAGGATTTCGAGTTTGGCGTGCTTGGGTTTGGTTTTGATGGAGACATAAATCACAGCTCCGGGCGGCGGATTCTCTCCGGCGGTGAGCGACGGCTTATCAGGAGGAACGGGCGAGTGGACTCGCAGGGCAGTAGCCGGTTTGTAAAGCCAGAGATCGGCCTTCTCCGACTCGTCAGTGGCCTGGCGGAGAGGCGAGATGTCGTCGAGAATCCAAAAAGAGCGTCCATGCGTCGCAAGCAGCAAGTCATCGTTCTTGATGCCGAGATCGTGGATGGGAACGGTCGGCAGATTTAACTGAAGCGAGGCCCAGGTTTGTCCGGCATTCTTCGACCAGGACACTCCCGTTTCGGTTCCGGCAAACAAGAGACCTTTACGCTTCGGGTCCTCGCGAACGGCGCGCACGAACGATGTTTCCGGGATGCCGTTTACGAGCTTGGTCCAGGTTTTTCCATAATCCGTGGTGGCGTAAATGTACGGTTTGAGGTCGTCATTCGCGTGGCGATCCACGGCAACCCAAGCGGTTGCGGCGTCGTGGGGCGAAGCGTCAATCTGGCTGATTTTGCTCCACTCGGGAAGATTGCTCGGAGTGATATTGTTCCAGGTCTTACCGCCATCGCGGGTGAGCTGGATTAAGCCATCGTCGGTGCCCGCCCAAATGAGACCTTTTTCGAGAGGAGATTCCGCCACAGCAAAGACGGTGTCGTAATATTCGGTTCCGGTGTCATCGGTGGTAATTGGGCCGCCGGAGAGCTGCTGTTTGCTCTTATCATTGCGCGTAAGGTCGGGACTGATGGCTTCCCAGTGAGTGCCGCCGTCAGTGGTTTTGAAGATGCGCTCGCAGGCGTGATAGACAGTGTTGGGGTCGTGCGGAGAGATCAGCAGGGGCGCAGTCCATTGGAAGCGGTGCTCGAGAACCGCAGCGCCTTTGGCATCGCTGAGAACGGGATGAACGGTAATGTTCCGAAGCTGGTCAGTGTGCTTATCGAACCGGGTGATATTGCCCTGGTAATCGCCTGCATAAACGATCATGGGATCGCGGGGATCGGGGGCGATGTAGCCGGCTTCGCCGCCTCCAACGGGATACCAATCCTGGCGGTCGATCTCTCCTTCCGGATCGCGGCTGGCGATTGCGACTGTGGTGTTGTCCTGCTGCGCGCCATAGAGGTAGTACGGGAAACGCGTATCGGCGATGACGTGGTAGAACTGCGCGGTGGGCTGGTTGGTTTCGGGGGTCCAGTGATCGCCGGCGTCGAAGGTGACGGTTGCGCCGCCATCATCGGACTGAATCATGCGGCTAGTGTTCAGCGGGTCAATCCAGAGGCCGTGATTGTCGCCGTGAGGCACCTTGATTTTGTTGAAGGTGTGGCCGCCGTCCGTTGAGCGATGAAAATCAACGTTGAGGATGTAGACGGTGTTTGAGTCTTTGGGATCGGCGACGATGTGCATGTAGTACCATGCGCGCTGGGTGAAGCGATCATCCGAATTGATGAGCCGCCAAGTATCGCCGCTATCATCGGATCGATAAAGACCTCCTTGCTGTGCTTCGATGAGCGCCCAAACGCGATCTGAGTTTGCGGCGACGGCGACGCCGATTTTTCCGTATGGTCCTTGCGGGAGCCCTTCACCTTTTAGTTGTTTCCATGTGTTGCCGCCGTCGATGGAACGATAGAGGCCACTGCCTGGGCCGCCGCTGGTGAGGGTCCAGGGTTGACGTCGAACTTGCCACATCGCGGCGAAGAGAATTCTTGGATTATGCCGATCGAAGGTAACGTCGACGGCGCCGGTGTTGTCGTCGACGAAGAGCACTCGCTGCCAGGTCTTTCCGCCATCGGTGGTGCGAAAGACACCACGTTCGGGATTGGGACCGTATGGATGGCCGAGAGCCGCGACGAACACGATATCGGGGTTCGTTGGGTGGATGATGAGCTTTCCGACCGCGCGCGAATCCTTCAGCCCGACGTTCTTCCAGGTCTTGCCAGCGTCGATGGATTTGTAAACGCCATCGCCCTGGGCGAGGTTGCCGCGAACGCACGCTTCGCCTGTGCCTGCGTAGATCACATTCGGATCCGATGTGGCGACGGCAAGGCTCCCGATGGATGAAGACTTTTCGTGCTCAAAGATCGGCTTCCAAGTAATGGCGGCGTCAGTTGACTTCCAAATGCCTCCTCCCGTGGAGCCGAAATACCATGTATTCGGATCGCCGGGCACGCCAGATGCGGTCAGAGAGCGGCCGCCGCGAAACGGACCGATCGCGCGATATCGCATCCCATGTGGTTCCTTCAGCTCCTTCTCTTTGTCGACGGGTTGAGACTCTTCGGTTTGTTTTTCGCGAACTTCTTGCGACTTGGTCTGACCCGAGGTCGACACCGCCGCACATAGAGAAAAAAGACACGGAAGAATGAATAGGGAACGCATGAGTATGTCATTCTAACGCGTTCGCGGCCAGGCGGGACGGAATTATCGTAGGTCTGCTATGATCCGCTAGATCTCGTTGAGGGCACGGAAAGGCTGCTATGAATCCCGCAGTAGTTCAGGTACCGATTCAGAGGGTCGAAGGCTCCAAGAGCGCGAGACTCGATGACCGGTTGGCGGTAGAGGAACCCCTCGAAATCCGGGTCGGCGGCGAGAGTCTGTCGATCACCATGCGAACTCCGGGAGAGGACGCCGAATTGGCCGCGGGTTTCCTTTTCTCTGAAGGGATGATTCGTGATATTTCTGAGATCCGTTTCGAGGGTCAGCCGAGCGAGGGAAACCGGAATATCATAGCGCTCGAGTTAGTAAACCGACGAGCGCAGCCGGGGGCCCAGGGCCAACGCAACTTCCTGATGACATCCGCGTGTGGTGTTTGCGGAAAGGCGTCTCTGCAGGATCTTAGAGTAAGTGCTTGTCCTGTGCTTCCGAAGGACGACATTCAACTGGAAGCAGAGACGATACACTCCTTGCCCGACCGTTTGCGCCAAGCACAAAGCGCTTTCGATACCACAGGAGGGCTGCATGCCGCAGCCCGCTTCAACCTGCGGGGCGATTTGGAATCGCTAAGAGAAGATGTTGGTCGACACAATGCATTGGATAAGCTGATCGGCGCCGCTCTGCTTGCCTACAGCGTGCCTTTGAGGAATTCGATATTAGTGGTCAGCGGGCGCGCGAGCTTTGAGCTAGTGCAGAAAGCCTTGATGGCGGGATTTCCCATTCTCGCGGCTGTGGGCGCGCCTTCGAGCCTAGCCGTTGAGACCGCCGAGGGCTCGGGCATGACGTTGATTGGTTTCTTAAGGAACGGCCGCTTCAATGTATACGCCGGGAGCGATCGTGTTTGCGGCCTGGTGGATGTTGTGTGAAACTTCGCATCGAAGGAAACTCGTTGCGATTACGCGTAACGCAGAAGGAAGTGGCGCAACTGCGGCACGGCGGGTGTGTCGAATCATTCGTTGAGCTTGCGCCGGCTGGACCGCTGTTTTACAGATTGGAAAGCTCGCTCGATGTCACAGCCGTGACGGCCAGTTTTGACGGCCATGTGGTTCGGGTGGCGGTTCCGGCGGCTGCGATGACGGAGTGGGCCGAGAGCGACCAGATTGGGATTGAGGGCCGACCGCAGACCGGTGTGCAGGTGCTGATCGAAAAAGATTTTCAATGTCTGCACAGAAGGCGCGAACAGGACGCGGACGCCTATCCGCATCCCCTGAGATCGTGATGCAGCGCGCCGGCTACGTCTTGGTCGGCGGAGCGAGCTCACGTATGGGCTGCGATAAAGCGTTGCTACCGTACAGATCGAGCACGCTAGTTGAGCACATCGCTGGGACGGTTCGCAGCGTCGCCGGTTCCGTCACGCTCATCGGTCCACCCGAACGGTATGGCACGCTCAGCCTTCCGATCATCTCCGATCGCGAGACAGGCTATGGGCCGTTGGGAGGCATCATTACTGCACTCGCCCAGAGCGCAGCGGAAGCAAACCTGATTGTGGCGTGCGATATGCCGAACGTTGATGCAGAGGTGTTGGCAGAGCTCTTCGAAGCTGCGGAAGCGAGCCCAGCGCTTTGGGAGTGCGTTGCGCCGCGCTCAACATCAGGACTGGAGCCTTTGTGCGCTGTTTACCATCGCCGCGCATTGCCTAAGCTGATGCAGGCGATTGAAGCTCATGAGCTGAAGCTGCGGTCAATACTGGAAAAACTCACGGTTCTGGAGGTTGAAGGCATGGCTCAGGACCAGTTTCGGAATTTAAACAGCCCTGAAGATTTCAGATGACGAAGTAGGATTTAACTCGCCAGCGTGTAACGCCGGTATGCGCCGCTGCTGTTGAAATGTGGCATGCGGATCGCGCGCTGAGCGCTTGCCAGCCAGGAAATAAGCGAAACGCATGCAGATTCCGGCGGCCGTGCCCAGTAGTCCAGCCGCAATGCGCTTTTTGCGCGAATGGCCGGGCGCAATCGAGACCACCGCACTGGCTACGGTGAGCGCCTTTGCACTCTGCCAGAGAAAACCCGTCAGCCCGTCATGCAGCGGCTTTGCGACATGTTCGATTTGCGAGGCCTCTTTTTCGATTTGCTTCGCTGCCAGAATTTCGCCGCATTCTCCAATAAGACCGAAGACCTGGATCGCACGCGCTTCTTTAGCATTCAACGGCAGCAGCTCCAGGAAAGAGCAGGCCGCCGATGTGCCGGAGCATAGTGCCAAGACCGACCACCACCGGTTCTTCCACAATGGCACCGCCGTTTGGACAAGCAGGACACCGGTGTAGGAAGCCAGGGGCAATCCGAGTAATCCAGCCAAAATTCCGAACGCACCTGCTAGCGGACGAAAGATTCGCGGGCCATATGACAGCACAGCCGCGCCGCTCGCAGCAGCCGAGAAAGTGCTCAGGACCCAACTGCCCATGCTCATGGGCGAAGTCAATTTGAAGACTCGCAGCATGTTCAAGAAGCGCTCGGGGCGGCCGAGGTCCGCAATCAGCAGAACCGTACTTAGCCCGGCTCCAATCGTTGCGATCCAGCGCGTTTTCGTAACCAGGCTGCGCATGTCGCGACCGCCGAACATTTGTACCGCAGCGCCGAGCAGAGCTGACATACCGGCCAAACCGCCAACATAGAAATAGACTGCGATCCACCACACCCATACGGGCTGCTTCAGCACCGGAATGCCGTAATAGCTGGGCGATTCACTTGATTGCCGGCCAGGTACATTTGGGAAAGCCTGCGATTGAAGACCGAGATCATGACGGCTGGCTAAGGCTTTCTGTCCAGATGCTTCACCGAGCAACAGCCCGGTCTGAAGATCAACGTTGCGGCCATCGTCGCGCGCGGCTGGAGTTTGCCCGTCCGGGATTGTTTGAAAACCGGGGATGAGTTCCCTCGCTTCCTTCATGATTCGTTTTTCGCCGTCCGTCCGATCAACGCCGAAAGCAACGCTGCGGCAGCAACTCCAACGGCCGCAAATCCGGCCGCTTTCCAGCTTTGATTGCCGCGAATGGTCGGCACCTCTGGATCGGGCGGCAGGTTGTAAACTTCGGGCTTGTCAACAAGCAGAAAAAATGCGTTCAATCCGCCTGTGCCCGGCTGGCTTGCGGCATCTGCGCCATACAGATAGGCTTCTTTTACGCCGTTTTCATGGAGTTCTTCCACGCGTTTGCGAGCCCGCTGTTTCAGCTCTTCGACCTCGCCAAATTGAATCGAGTCTGTCGGGCAAGCCTTCGCGCACGCGGGCTCAAGTTCAGCTTTCTGCCGGTCATAACACAACGTGCACTTCCACGCTCGCCCATCGTCATGATTACGATCGATGACTCCGAACGGGCAACCCGAAACGCAGTACCCGCAGCCATTGCAAATATCTGGTTGAACGTATACTGACCCAAACTCGGTGCGCACGATCGCTCCGGTTGGACAGTTCTCAAGGCATCCGGCACGAGCGCAATGTTTGCAGACGTCCGACGCCATCAGCCATGAAAACCCCGTATCGGCCCCACTCAACGGCACCGGGCGCTCGGTGAAACTGACGTGCCGCCAAGTAGATGCTCCGAGGTGCATTGTGTTGTCGAACGACATTCCCGTGAAGTGGTAACCATCGTCGGGCAACTGGTTCCATTGCTTGCACGCCACTTCGCAAGCTTTGCAACCGATGCAGACCGTTGTGTCGGTAAAAAATCCGGTTGGCATGTTTCAGGTTTGATCGCCTTGTTTCGAGAACGGGGCGCGAACGTTGTGGCGTCCGGCGGGGCGATGCCGCGCGATGGGTAAATCGCGAAGTTCATTTTCCGGCGCATTCTCGCGTCCTTTGGCGATGCCCTTATGACGGTCGCGACGGCCTGCGCGGATATCGCCCATCAACGCCTTGGATTCCTGTATGCTTGCATTCGGATCCGCGCCAAACGCGATTAGCTCATTGGTGGAATCGCCTGTTACGAGTCCACGATTGCCCCAATGATAAGGCATGCCAATCTGATGCACTCTTCGGCGGCCCATCTTAACCGGTTGCATGCGGTCGGTCACCAGGATGCGAGTTTCTATTTCGGCGCGAGCTGTGGAAACTACGGCCCAATCGCCGTTCTGCAAACCCTTTTCTCTTGCAAGCTCCGGTGAGATTTCGCAAAACATGCTGGGCTGCAATTCAGCCAACCAGGACAGCCAGCGCGACATCGCTCCCGAGGTGTGATGTTCAGTGAGGCGGTACGTCGTAATCACGTAAGGAAAGCGCGGATCGCTAATGGGCCGCGCTAATTGATTGTCGGACCGGTCATATTCCAGTCGACCCGGGTTGCACTGTTGCCCGTACAGCGGGTTCGCGATCGGAGATTCGAACGGCTCGTAATGGGTGGGCAACGGGCCATCCTGCAAACCGGTGGGCGCAAACAGCCAGCCTTTGCCGTCCGGCTGGAGAAGGAACGGATCATCTCCGGAGATGGTCTCAATCCCCTCAGCATCTTCCGGCGCGCGGTAGCTAGGCGGGACAGGCTTCATGAAGTCCGGCTCGTCGTAACCGGTCCACTTCTGCGAAGCCTCATCCCACCACACGAGCTTCTTGCGGTCGGACCAGGGCCGTCCTTGTGGGTCCGCGGCTGCGCGGTTGTAAAGAATGCGTCTGTTCGAGGGCCATGCGAAGCCCCAATCATGTCCGTACAAATAATGATCAGTAGCCGGCTTTTTGTTTGCGGCGCGGTTCACTCCGCCGGCATAGATACCGGAGTAGATCCAGCAGCCGCACGCTGTCGAGCCGTCGTGCTTCAAGTCAACGAACCCGTTCACCGGCTTGCGATCGGCAACCGTGTAGCCGTTTATCTCGGCGATCACGGCTTCCGCGGAAGGCTCTTGCCGTTTACTGTGCAGCGAGTAGTCCCACGCGAGATCCTGAATGGGACGATCTTTCGGATCGGTTGAACTCGCGTACAGCTCTTTCAATCGCTTTCCGAGGTGATACGCGAAGTGCAGTTCACTGCGCGCGTCGCCCGGCGGCGTGATTGCCTCGTGATGCCACTGCACAACGCGCTGCGTTTGCGTAAAGCTGCCGTCCTTTTCGACATGCGTTGCAGCGGGGAAAAAGAACACTTCCGTGCCGATTGTTTCCGCGCTTACTTCGCCACGTTCATGTTCCGGGGAATCCTTCCAGAACTCGGCCGTCTCGATTAGGTAGAAGTCGCGAACCACAAGCCACTTCAGGTTGCGCAAGCCCTTGCGTTGCAGCCCCGCATTTGGCGATCCGACAACCGGATTCTGTCCCATGACGAGGTAGCCTTCGACATCGCCATCGGCCATGTTCACAACCGTGGTCATGTGAGAGTGATCGCCGGTGATTTTAGGCAGATAGTCGAAGCAGAAATCATTCTCGCGGCGGGCTGCGTCGCCGAACCACGCCTTGAGCAGCGAGACCATGTATTTCGGAAACTCGGTCCACCAGCCGGACCAGGCAGTGTAGTTGTGCAGATATTCAATCAGCGATTTGTCGGCACGTGCCTTCGGCATCGGCAGGTAACCAGGAAGGAGGTTGAAGAGAGTCGGGATATCAGTTGAGCCTTGAATGGTTGCGTGTCCGCGCAAAGCCAGAATGCCGCCGCCGGGCCGTCCCATATTCCCCATCAGCAGTTGCAAAATTCCCGCCGCTCTAATGAACTGAGGGCCTGCGGAATGTTGTGTCCAGCCAACGGAATAGCAGAACGCGGTGGTCCATTCGCGTCCGGAGTTTCGGCATAGATGCTCCGCGATCTTGTAAAACTGGTCGGGGCTTACGCCGCAAACTTCTTCCACCATCTGCGGCGTGTAACGGGCAAAATGCCGCTTCAGAACCTGGAACACGCAGCGTGGATGCTGCAATGTCCGATCGGTTGCATGCGCCTTGACCCTGGGTCCGAATAGCGCTGAGCGCTCGGCGTCCGATTCCGAAGTGCGGTGTGCCCCATGCTCGTGGAGTTCTACGTCTTCATAGTGCCAAGTCGGGCCTTCGTACTGGCCGTTTTCCGAGGCCCAGCCGCTGAAAAGTCCATCCAGATCCTCCGCGTCCTGATAGTCTTCGCGAAGAATTGCAGACGCATTCGTATAGGAAACGACATACTCTTTGAAGTACTTCTCGTTTTCGATTACATACGAGATCAGCGCGCCGAGAAAAACGATATCCGTACCGGCGCGGATTGGCACGAAGATATTTGATACGGCGCTTGTGCGGCTAAACCGGGGATCCACATGAATGATAGTTGCGCCGCGTCTCTTTGCTTCCATCACCCACTGGAAGCCCACCGGATGAGCCTCCGCCATGTTGGAGCCCTCGATAATGATGCAATCCGCGTTTGCGAGATCCTGCAGTGCAGTCGTGGCTCCTCCTCGTCCGAACGAGGCCCCCAGACCGGGGACCGTAGAAGAGTGTCAAATACGCGCCTGATTTTCGACTTGGACAATTCCCAACGCGCAATAGAGTTTCTTTAAGAGATAATTCTCCTCGTTGTCCCAAGTCGCCCCGCCCAGGTGCGCAATCGACAAAGTGCGATTTACGGCATCGCCAGCATCCGTATTCGCCTCCCAGTTGTGGTCGCGTGAATCTTTGATCCGCTGCGCGACCATTTCCATGGCCTGATCGAGCGGGATAACTTCCCATTCAGTTGCGAAAGGCCGCCGATAGAGGACGTTCGTAACTCTGTGGCTGTTGGTTACGAGCTGGAAAGTCGCGGAGCCTTTTGGGCAGAGACATCCGCGCGATATTGGAGAATCGGGATCGCCTTCGATGTCTAAAATGCGCCCGTCCTTCACGTACACAAGCTGGCCGCATCCGACCGCGCAATAGGGACAGACTGACTTTACGACGCGATCCGCTTTTCGGGTGCGAGCCTCCAGCGTTCTGGTTCTTTCGGACATTGCGTTGTCGCCCAAAGCGTGGAGATCGCCGCTTCGAATCTGCTTAAAGACTGGCCAATCTGTGAAATTCGGGAGCTTCATTGTTCAGACCATCTCGCTTAACAATAAAGGCGGCGGCTAGATCGTGCAAGAGAAAATGCGGTGGACCAGCCAATTTCGGCGTTCAGGCCGAAACGCAAAGTTTCCGTTGTGAAGGGCGGTGATCGAGATTTACCCTCGAAATATGAGCACAAAACTTTGGCATCCCTTCGCCAACATGGCGGATATCTCGAAAAAAGAGACGATTATTGATCGCGGTGAGGGCGTCTGGGTATGGGACACCAGCGGCAATCGATATCTCGATGCGACTGCCAGCCTCTGGTACACGCTCGTAGGGCACGGCAGAGCGGAGCTTGCAGAAGCGGCTGCCCGGCAGATGAAGAAGCTTGCCGCGTATTCGACTTTCGGCGATTTTGCTAATGATCCAGCGTTGCGGTTGGCGGAGCGTGTTGCGGCTCTTAGCCCCATTGCCAATGCAGCAGTCTTTTTCACGAGCGGCGGATCCGAGAGTATCGAAACCGCAGCAAAGCTGGTGCGCCGCTATTGGGGCGCGGTGGGGAAGCCAGAGCGGCACTTGTTGATTACTCGCGGTGGATCGTACCATGGCGTGGCGGGATACGGTACAAGTCTCGCCGGCATAGAACCTAATGCCGCTGGATACGGTGAGCTGATTCCGGGCGTTATATGCGTTGCACCAGACGATCCGCGTGCGGTAGAAGACGTTATCGAGCAACACTCCGGGGAAGTGGCTGGCTTTTTCGGTGAGCCGGTTCGAGGCGCAGGCGGGGTGTATCCACCGGTTGCGGGTTACTGGGAGCAGATCCAGCGCATCTGCCGGAAGAATGATGTTTTGTTAGTCGCTGACGAGGTGATCACGGGTTTCGGCCGGCTCGGGACTTGGTTTGGCAGTTCGAGATTTAACATTGTTCCGGATATCATCACGGGCGCTAAAGGAGTTACTTCGGGGTATCTTCCTCTTGGAGTGGTCATCTGCGGCGAGCGAGTACAGGAACCGTTTTGGCGTGGAGCAGGAACGATGTTTCGGCATGGCTACACCTACTCGGGCCATGCCGCCGCTTGCGCCGTGGGCATCCGAAATCTCGAAATCATAGAAAAAGAAAATCTCCTCGGGAGAGCTTCGGATCTGGAGCCGGTGTTGGCGTCAGAGATGCAGAGATTGTTGCAACATCCGTTGATTAAAGAGGTGCGCTGTATTGGGCTGACGGCAGCGTGCGAGTTTTCTGCTGAGGCGCGGCAGAACAACCCGCGTGTCGCGGATGACGTTCTCGCGGAAGCGCGGCGCAATGGAGTGATCACGAGATCTCTGTTGGGCCACTCCCTGCAGGTTTCGCCGCCTTTAATCATCACGAGAGAAGAATTAAAGTTTATGGTTGACGGATTCTTGGCGGCACTCAACCATGTTGAGACTGAAATGACCGAGATGAGGCGGGCCTAGTAGTCGAAGAAATTCGAGGAGGGTGTCGCGTGGCAACTGCTGTTGAAAGTGGAACGACGCTGCTAATCGGCGGGGAATGGGTGGAAACGGAGCGTAAGTTCCGCGTCCGATCTCCATATGATGAGAGCACAATTGCCGAGATAGGGTGGGGAGATAAGCGTCACGCGCACGCTGCAATTGACGCAGCCGAGCGCGCGATGAAATCGCCACTCCCTGCGCACCGCAGGGCTCAGTTGTTGGACGAAGTCGCGGCGAGGCTTAAAGAAAAGAAAGCAGACTTCGCGCGCACGATCGCCTTAGAAGCGGGAAAACCGATTGCGTCCGCAGCTTTGGAAGTCGACCGAGCGATTCAGACTTTGGTTTTCTCGGCTGCTGCTGCCCGAAACTTGACCGGCGAAGCGATGGGCTTAGATGCCCATCCTGCGGGCGAAGGAAGACTAGCAGTTGTGCTTCGAGTTCCGATTGGAATTGTTGCGGCGATCACTCCGTTCAATTTTCCTCTGAACTTAGTGGCGCACAAAGTTGCGCCGGCTTTGGCCGCCGGCTGCGCATGCATTCTGAAACCGGCGGATAAGGCGCCATTGTCTGGCCTCTTGCTAGCGGAGCTTTTCACTGATGCTGGACTTCCGGGGGGCTGGCTGAACGTTGTCGTCGGAGACGCGCAGGAACTCGCGGATGTATTTATCAATGATGATCGTGTGAAGGCGATTTCGTTCACGGGATCCGCGGAAGTGGGCTGGGGTTTGCGTGCAAAAGCGCCGAAAAAGAAGGTGCTCCTGGAGCTCGGGAACTCGACGCCTGTGATTGTTTTGCATGACGCAGATATCGAGCAAGCCGCGACGGCTATTGTTGCGCACGGATTTGGATTTGGCGGACAAACTTGCATTTCGGTCCAACGCGTTTATGTGGAACGCTCGGTATGCCATTCCCTCGTCGAGAAGCTGTTACCGAAGATTGAGGCGCTGAAAGTTGGAGATCCTCTCAATCCCGAAACGCAAGTTGGTCCGCTGATCACGAGTGCGAGCAGAGATCGGGTTATGGATTGGATTCAAGATGCGGAGCAACAGGGCGCGAAGGTTCTGACGGGTGGGCGCGTGGAAGGCGGGGGTATTCTTCAGCCGACACTCCTCACAGATGTTTCTCCCGACATGTCAGTTTCCTGCCGGGAGGTCTTCGGACCAGTGGTGATCCTTTCTGCCGTCAAGAATCTGGAGGAAGCAATCGAGTTGGCGAATGCGACACCCTACGGGCTGCATGCAGGCATTTTCACAAGCAATGTCAACGCCGCGCTCAAAGCCGCAACCCGACTTGAATTTGGTGGCGTGACCATCAACGAGTCGCCATCTTTTCGAGCGGACCAAATGCCATACGGTGGCGTAAAGGCGTCCGGGAATACGCGTGAAGGGCCGAAGTACGCGATTGAGGAGCTGACCGAACGGCGAATGGTTATTTTCCGTCTGCCGTAAGGCGATCTGTCTTTTAGCGAAGCTTACGACAAGGCGATGTGATGCCGCAATCGCGGATCAACTGAGGCCACCATTGCCGGGATATTGAGCCCGTCCAGGAAGCGCGACAGTTCGTACGCCCACTTCTCAGGATTCGCAACTATCTCCGCATAGGGCGCAAACATCATCTGAATGTTCGACTGTGACGCGAGCCAGGCGCGCGCTTCCTCGATTTCGACTCCGAATGCGGCGATGATGCGCTGTTTGTCTTGATACGCTGCGATTTCACCGCGCGCGCGAAGCATGTCTTCTTGCGACGCAAACACTTCGCCGAGTTCTCGCTCCATGAAAACGACACGATATTCAAATTCCGGAGGCAGGTAACGCAACAGACGATAGATGATCTTTACCGCTCTTCCGCGCGCCGATCCCATCCACGAAGCGTCTCGAGCGAGATGCTTGACGGGTTCATATTCGAAATACCCGAGCACGTTGTGAGCATCACGCGGGCGGCGGTTATCGGTTAACGCCGGCACACCGCCTGCATTCAGCATCTGCATCATTAATGATGTGCCCGATCGGGGCACTCCGCTCACCACGGTGATGTAATTGCGCGGTTTCATCGCGGCGCGCTAAAACTACGTTACGCAAGCCAGCGCGCAAACGCGGCCGCGCTCACAATTGAAATGAACGTGAACCATGCGATCCAGGGCAGCGCAATACCTGCAATGATCACGTCTGTCTTCGGGTAATCGATTTCGACCCATGCGACATCGCCGCTACGCAAACGAGCCTCTTCTGGTCTAAGCAGAAAAGACATCAGTGACTGAACGCGCTGGCGCGCGAGGAATACCCGGCGGGTACCGGCACAAATCGTCTTGCTAACTGCCGCTCCTCGAATTTGCATGTGCAAGCTGCCGCAAATAGGCCGGAGCGGGTGTATCCGCCAACTGATTTGCCGGTCCGTTGTGCTGCGAACCGGCGGAGTGTCGATGGAGATTTCGCGGGGTGCTTGGAGACTCGCGCCTGCGTCGCTGGAGACCAGCTCGCCTGTGATTTGCGCAGTTACGACAGCGGGCCGGCCTACCGCGAGCGGCGCATAACCGTAAACAGCTTCGAGTTGCATCAGCAGCCATGCCATAACCGGTGTCAAGATGAGCGCTGGAAACGCCAGCAAAGCAATCAGGCGCAGGTTCTCGCGCACGATCGCCTTCTGCGCGCGCCAGATCAGCGTCGGCTCGTCATAGTAGAGCCGGAACTCGAATAGATATGCCAAGAGGCGCTTACGGGTTTGCCGAAAGCGAACGAGATCGGTCGTACGGCGGAATGTCCAAACCGCGAAGAAGCCTAGCAGCACGCTCACGCACACGAGACTCCATCCAATCATCGCGCCGGAGTGATCGTAGATGCCATTCGAGATGTCACTCCAAGTGTCACTCCAAGTAACCCAGGCCCTTTAAGCGGCGCTCGATTTCCGTGTGGTCTGTCTCCTTCTCGGCCTTGGAGAGTTCTCTTTCGAGCACGTGCTCGACAAACTCCGTTGCCGAGCTGTAGCCAGCTTCCTCGGCGTATTTCTGCACGCGCTTCCACAAATCAGAATCGATTTTGACGGCCTTCATATTTAGTAGACGAGCTGGCCGCTCATAGCGGGATCTGCCGCTACTTCAAATTCATTCAGGATAGCGATCGTCAAGTCCTTCAAACGTGGATTCGATAGACGCGGCTTTCGTGATCCTATCAACACGGCCGGAACATCAGCCGGTGCGATGCAATGATCGCCGATCCAGGCATCTGTATTATCAACAAGAATGTCTGGCGGGATAGCGCCCAGCGCCGTTTCCCAAGATGCCCGATACCCGCGCGCGTAGCCGACGATCAGATCAGGGGCGAACCGGCTAGCCGTGTTGTTCATACATGACACAGCGTCGACAACGACGCGGCCGGTTTCGGGATCTCGAAATTCACGCAGACGCCGGGCCAGCTCCGACACAACCGAATCGCGTTCGGCGCCCGGTTGTACAATCCCGTTCTTTTCGCGGCCCGCCTCATTGATGTACACGGCATTCAGGCCCAGGGCGTAGGCTTTGGTGCGACGCCAATCCACATGCGCGAACATTTCGCCGGCGCCCGCGTTTCGCGGATCATCGAGCGCGAGAAAGCCTTCGCGCCATAGCCACGTATTCAGGTTCAGAGCGCGGTCGAAAGGGGCAAAACCATGATCGGACATGACGATTATGGTCGCTTCCGGTGCGCGATCGAGAACAGCGCCAATATCGCGATCAACGGCTTGATAGGTCCCGACCAACTGGTGTTCATGCTTGCCCCAGAGCATGTGCGAGTTTTGATCTATTTCCGAAAAATAGAAGAACAGCAGACCATCGCGAAAACGGTCAAGCGCGTCCCGCAACATGGCGGCGTGCTCACGGATGACAATCCCGCTTTGCTGCAAGTATTCCGGCAGATCGAGCGCGCCCTCTCTGAGCGCCGAAGTGTCCTCTTCAATGCCTTGCGTATAGAAAGGCCCCATGCGACCGGCTAGCTCGCGGCTGAAGGACTCGGGTGCGGAGATGGGCAGCGCGGGATCGACTGGATCGATATTTAGCGGTGACCGGTAAATGCGAAGACCGGGATGTAGCTCGCGCGCATATAACCGGAACATGCCAGCCACGCTCGCAAGACCGCGCACTAGCGTGAATTGCACGCGAACCCAGGGCGACCACTCGCCTTCGCGCACAATGAACTGCTGTTCACCGATACGGCAATGCATCACGGGAACGTCCGGATCGATATCGACGATAAGTTCCAGGTTTTCGGGCCGGCGGTCCCGGCGTAGCGTATTCGGCGGTCCTTCGATCGGCAGCAGCGCGCGCCCGTTGTTTACGGCGACCGCGATGATTCGCCCTCCCGAGACGTCGCCGGAGTGCTGTAGCGGATCGTCTGTGTAATACGTGAATGTGCCAAACGTGCCCTGAAGATCGGGCGTTCCCATTCCGGCAAGCGCCTGGCCCTTGTTGACTGGAGGATAGTTCGCCGGAATGCGAATCACGGTGACCGGGATGCCGTGCTGATCGAGAATTTCCCAGAATGTCCTGCCGCGCCGCATCGAGCGGACGCGCGCTTTTGAAAGAGGCAAGTCATACGGCCCAACAATTAAGTGATGTGCAGGCGGCAGGACCTCTGCCATCGAGGAGAGCGGCTGCATCGTAGATGGATCGCGGTGCACGAAATCAAAGATGCCGTCTTGCGCGGGATCGGTTCCCGTGATGAAGCTCGACCATGCCACCGGGCTCTGCGGAGGAGTCGTGGTTGCGAGGCGCACTAGCCCGCCGCGCTCGCGTAACCGTTTCAGGTTCGGCAGGTCGCTCCAATGCCTCTCGACGAAACCGGGATCCATGCCATCGACGCCGAGGACGATTACGCGCTTACCGTGGGCTTGTGATTTTTTCTGCCAGCAGGCTGCGGATGGGATGAGAAGGGCTAGGATCAAAGCGCAGACGACAAAAGGCGATCGTCTGCGGATCAAAGCGCAGACGACAAAAAGGGATCGTCCGCGCCACAGAGCTATGAAAGCGCAGACGACGAAAAGCGATCGTCCGCGCCACCCGAGCGCGTTCATATCGCGAGCGGCAGTGGTTTTCCATCCATCCAGACTGGCGGATTGAGACCGAAGAGCTCGAGCGCAGTGGGCGCCATATCCTCAATCCCGGGGTTAGCGCCCGGTCCCGCCGTATCCAACCGCCGGTTGCAGAACAGCACTCCAGGCACCAGCAGCGGGTCGACACAATGATCACCGCTCCATGCCTTGGAATTGTCTTCGATCACCCGAGGCGTCACCTGACCGACTGCCGCTTCCCACGAGGTTCGATAGCCTTCGTTGTATCCGACGATTAGATCCGGGGCTGAATCGAGGTAAGGCCCACGGTATAGCTTGGATGTAGCGTAGACCTGCCGGATCGCAATTTTCCCGAGTTCTTCATCGCGCAATCCCGATAGTTTGCTGATGAGCTCAGACTTTAGGGCCTCCGCCTCAACGCCCGGCTCAACCACTCCGCCAGACTCTCTTCCTTTCATATTCAGGTAAACACCGCTGAGACCGAGACAGTAGGCGCGAGTGCGAGTCCAATCCACGCGGTCGAAATAACGGCCGCTCTCGACGGCGCCGCTGAACAGAACCAAATATCCGTTTTGATGAAACCAGGAGTTTAGGTTGACCGCACGCCGGAACCCGCAGAATCCATGATCCGAGAGAACGAACAGAATCGTGCCGTCGTTTGCGTGGTCCATTGCTCTTCCTGCTAAGGCGTCCATGCGTTGATAGAGGTCGCTGATTGCGCCTTGCCAGCGCGAGTCGTGCTTATCGAGATGCCGAAAAAACATGTGCTGCACCCGATCGCTGGTGTCGAATACGCATGCCACTACTCCGCGGCGTGTATGCGCCAAAGCGTTTTCAAACATCGCCTCGCGCTCGGCCATTGTCAGGTAGGCCTGTTCCAAAAACGCGGCTTCGTCGATAACGCCCTCGTTCAGCGCCCAAGTGTCTTCGGCCATGCCGGCCGTTGCGAAAGAGCCCAGCAGCTTGGCCAGGTACGCGGAGTAAAAGGAAGGATGGCTGATGGGCAGCGCAGGGGTTTCGGGATCGATCTGAATCGGGGTGACATAGAGGGAAACCTCCGGCTGCGTTTCCGTGACCAGGAAGCGCGCGATCCCGTGAATAGCAGCGGGTCCGGCGGAAAATGCCAGTTTGATCCAGGGGGAATATTCGCCGCGGGCGAGCCTGTAGGATGCCCGTCCGATATTCAATGTCACAGCCTCAGACGAGATATCCGAAAGACGGAACGGTACCGCAAGCGCGGTCGCGCCTTCAACAAACTCGTTTTGAGGGCCTTCAATTAAACCGGTTAGCTCTTTGCCATCGCGGGCTAGCGGGTACCGGCTGCCGTTTTCGTATGTCGGGTGATCGATGCGCGTCGTGAATTGCGAGAAGCTCCCCTGGGTGCCCCGCAAATCGGGGGTGCACATGGCTGACAGCACGCGCCCGTCGAATTTCTCGGGAGGAAAGGTGATAGGAACGCGAATTATGGTGCTCGAAATTCCGTGTTTTCCAAGGATTTTCCAGAATGATTCGCTTTTCCGGAGAAATTCCAGCGCCGGACGGGCAAGCGGAATTCGCAACCGCCCGAGCCGCAGCACCCGTTGCGCCGGTCTGATATTTGCGGATGATAATTCCGGCGCGTAGCTTTTCAGGCTGCGATTTAGAAAATCGAAGATGTTGTGCTTGGCCGGCGAAACTCCCGTGGCAAATGTCGACCAGGCTACGGGCGATTGGGGTGGGAACGTCGTGCGCAGGCGATGAAAACAGCCCTGGTCTTTAAGGCGGCTCAGGTTCGGCATTTTGCCTTCCGCCATAAACCGCTCTGTCAATGCGGGGTCGAGGCCGTCCAGCCCGAGGAAAATCAGGCGTTTCACCCTGGCCCCGCGAAATCCTTTTTTTCGGCGCAGGATCGCCCATGTCGTCCGGAAAGGCCATGCCAGAAAGGAACCCACAGTCAGGAGAAACGAGACGGCGAGGCTGAGGAACGATCCGATGAACGCGAATCCGGCCCCTGGCCCGATATACGCCAGAAGTGGTGAGAGCATCGTGTCAGACATTCGTTAGCCTCGTTAGACGTTCGTTATAGCACGCCTGGGACCCTGATTTTTCTTGACATTCGCCGGACAGGAGAGTAGCATCTACTCAATCTACGTACGTCGTACTCTTGCTATCGAGGGGGAATAACAGATGAGGAGTGTAATCACAGCAGTAGCAGTTGGCTTATTGTTGCTCGTCGGTACCGGCTCTGTGTCGGGCCAAACCGTGCAAGGCGTAGTGGTTGGTACGATCTTCGACACTACCGGCGCAGTTGTTCCTGGCGCAAATATCACGCTGACCAACATTGACACCAATATCGCTCAGAACGAAAAGAGCGGTTCGGCAGGGGAGTATCGGTTTGCGCTGGTGCCGCCGGGCACGTACAGGCTCGACGTGAAGGCTGGCGGCTTCACCGCGAAAGAGGTCAAGGACATCAAAGTCGATCCGAGCCAGGAGGTGCCGGTCAATGTGACGCTCACGGTAGCGTCGGCCACCACTACGCTGCAGGTGGAGGAAGCGAGCGTTCTCGTTCAGACTGCGACTTCCGATCTCGCAACGACGGTCAACCAAACGAGCATCACGACCCTCCCACTACTGACTCGCGACGTGTTTAATCTCGCCTTCACTGCTCCAGCGGTAACACAAGGGATGAATTTCATGGCTGCGGCGGGCGGAGTCCGTGAGTCAGGCACAACCAATATGTTGAACGGCGCCGACAATAATGACAATTTCAGCGAAGGCTCATTTAACATTACGCCGCCGCTCGAATCGGTGAACGAATTTACCGTGCTCACGAATAACATGAGTGCTCAATATGGTCACGCGGCTGGCGCTCTGGTCAGCACGGTTCAGAAAACTGGTACCAACGCGTTTCACGGGGTCGCGTATGAGTTCAACCGAAACACCGCTTTCAATGCATCCACTTTCTTCGATAACCGAGCCAGTAATCCCAACCCCAAATACATTCGAAACCAATTCGGCGGTGAGGTCGACGGCCCCATTTTCCGGAACAAAACCTTCTTTATGTTCGCGTATGACCGCCTGGATCTGCGCCAGGGCAATACCATAAATCAGGCGGTTCCGACGCCGAGCGAATTGGCTGCCATCACCGCCGGTGCTGGTCCGAACGCTCAGTACTATTTAAAGACCTATAACCCGCTGACCTCAACGGTGCTGTGTCCAGGCGAGGTGGCGAACGCGCCAGTTGCTATCGGCCACATGGGTTGCGTGAATATCTACGATCCCCTCAATACGCGTCAGAACACATACGTCGGACGGGTCGACCACAATTTCAGCTCTGCCGACCGGCTTAGCTTCACGGCCAATATCCAGAGATACAACTTCACCGACAAATGGGGTGGCGGGTACCCGACTGGCACTACGAATATTCCGTTCCTGGACAACGAGCATTATCACAACCTGTCCCTGGATGAAACTCACCTCTTCAGCCCCAGCCTGCTGAATGAGTTTACTGTTGCTCATAACCGCCACTACTCCGTGGTCCAGGCAGGCAACGGCCAATCCGCGAACGGAGAAATCCAAGTCGATCTCGCGAACTACAATGGTGTGTCCGGCACATACACCGCTAATCCCACCCCCTGGGGATTCGGGCCCTACGAAGGCGCTCTGGTGGAGGGCTTCGTTCAGGATCGCTGGCAATTTCAAGATAATTTGAGCTTGACCAAGGGCAAACACTCCTTCAAATTCGGCGGCGGTTTCCAATACGGCATTCTGTACCGCAACTGGGACCTGGGCAGCCCCGGATATTACGAATTCGCAAACACGCTCGGCCCCACACCTGCCAGTGTGGGCGCTGTGGGCCCCAATGGCACGATTACCAACATCAATAATCCCCCAGACAGCAACTTCCAGAACGACTTTCCGTACTACTCGGAGGTTTCCATCGATCCGAGAACAGGAGCAGCGGGTATCGCTTATCGTCACTACATCATGAAGGACTCCAATGTCTTCGTGAACGATGATTGGAAGATAACGCCGCGTCTAACGCTAAATCTCGGGCTCCGTTGGGAGCGGTACGGAGCGCCGACCGAAGCAAACAACAAGATTTCCCAATTCGTGATTGCCCCTGGATTTGCTCCGTCGCAGATTGCGCAGTGGCAGGTCGGACCGGTAAAAAGCATGTGGACAACGCCAAACAAAGACTTTGGCCCGCGCGCAGGCTTCGCATATGACGTCTTTGGCGACGGCAAGATGGCCGTTCGCGGCGGTTTCGCCATCTCTTATGACCGGCTCTTCGACAATGTTTGGTCCAATGGCTCATGGAACCCGCCATTCTATGCGCTTTTGGACCACGATGCCACAGGAGGCGACTTGGTCCTCTACACAATCAAACCATCGATCGTCGGCTATACACCCGGCGTAAGTCAGCTCCCTCGCGTATCCGTGCGTACGATGGACCTTCACATGAGAGACCAGTCGGTCCAGAGTTTCTATGTGGGCGTCGAGAGGCAGTTTTGGCAGAATTTCCTCCTCCGGGCCAACTATCAGGGATCGCTCGGGCGCCATTTGTCGCAGTTGATGAACCTGAATCGCTATGACGGCTCAGAATACAATCCGACCCTCAGCACCGCGGACCGGAGGCCGAATCCGCTGTATACCGGTTTCAATTATCGGGCCAACAATCTGAACTCCAGCTACAACGCCCTGGTTACGGAAATCCAGAAGCGCATGAGCAACGGCATGCAGTTTCAGTTCAGCTTTACGTGGTCGAGATTAATGGATGAAGGCTCGGATCTGTTTACGGGATCGACAACCACGGGCGCGTACAGTCAGCCGTATTATTTCGTCAGCAACAACTACCCTCATCTCGCATATGGCCCGGGAGCGTTCGATCACCAGAAGAACTTCAAGGCGATATTCACCTATGAAGTGCCGTTCTTCAAGAACCAACAAGGGCTTATCGGACGCGTACTCGGCGGTTGGCAACTTTCCGAGTTCTTCCAGGGCTACTCCGGCCATCCGATTGACCTCTATGTAAACCGTGCGCGATTTCGCGGAGACGCACTTGACCCGAACGGATTCCTCGAGAACATCGGCGGAGATTACAATCTCGATGGTGTGCTGAACGACCGCCCGGATTTTATTGGGCCAAGTGCTGGCGCAGTCTACTCGAATGCGAGTCCAGCCGATGGGATTTTCACCGACAACAATCCGATCGGGTGCGGTTTTCCGGGCTCGAAATCATCGAGTGCCGCTATTGCGGCCTGTAATGCCACATATGGCGTCACCACGCCGAACTCGCTGTTTATCAATCCGCCAGGCTATGGCGTCCGCTTCGGCACACTGGGGCGGAACTTGTTCCGAGGTCCCTGGTTCAACGGTGTGGATGCAGCGCTCATGAAGAACATCCGGCTCGCGGAAAACGTGAAACTGCAGCTTCGGTTCGAAGCGCTCAACCTGCTCAACCATCCAAACTTCGATGGAATCGTAACTGATCTGAGCAGCGGTAATTTTGGTAAGGCGCAAATTCTGGCCGGAGCAGGCACAGATGCGTACGAGCCGTCGCGGCGATTGCAATTAGGAGCCAGAATCACGTTCTGAGCTTTTGTGGGGCAGACGATCGCTTTGGCGTCGTCTGCCTGAATGGGCTCTGGGGCTGGCAGACCACGAACCCCGATGGTCTGCCCCACTGGGTAATATCAAGCTGAATCATATTCTGAGCTTTTATGGCAGACCACAACTGTGGGGCAGACGATCGTCTTGTGTCGTCTGCCTGAATGGGCTCTGGGGCTGGCAGACCACCAACACCGATGGTCTGCCCCACTGGCTAATGTCAAGCTGCATCACATCCTGAGCGTTTATGGCAGACCACGAACCCCGATGGTCTGCCCCACTGGGTAACATCAAGCTGAATCATATTCTGAGCTTTTATGGCAGACCACCAACACCGATGGTCTGCCCCACTACACTGGACCAGGGCCACTCGGCCGCTAGTTGTACCAAGCCGGCATGAACCGGATTGCTCTCGACATACTTGATGAGAGCCGTCAACTCGTAGTTCGAGCGCACCCAGTGATCAAATGATTCGTCCTGCCAGAAGGGCATTCCTATTCGTCCGAGCAGCCGGTTCGCCATACGCCCCGTTCGGCCTTTGAGCCATCGCAGGATGCTGGACAATTCTACGTGCGGCTTCAAAATGACGTGCATATGATTGGGCATAATTACCCAGGCATAGAGATCATAAAAGCGGCGAGTTGCTTCGCCATAATGTAAGGCGCCAGCCACCAGGATCGCTATTCTTGGATCGCGCAACCAAAACGGCCCGGATGTCGCGAGCGGCGATTCGCGTTTACCAGAAAGATAATCGATGGTGATGATTTCAGGTGGTTGGACGGGAACGGATCCTGCCAAACGCCAGGTGATAAAAATGATAGCGTCCTCAGGGATCCAATGAGGCAGTCGGCGGCGATAGAACATGCATAAAGTAGTGGGGCAGACGATCGCTTTTTGTCGTCTGCCTGTGCGTTTCTTGTACATTTTCTTAGCTGCGTTTCTTGTCCAGTTCGCACATGCAGAGCGCTCGACGCCGGTCATCTTGATCTCTGTCGACACGCTCCGGGCCGATCACCTCAGTTCTTATGAAGCGGGCAGGCGGCCGACTCCTCACATTGACGCGTTGACAAAGCATGGCACTTTGTTCTCACAGGTCAGCAGCACGTTTCCCCTTACGCTCCCTTCGCACGTCGCGCTGTTCACTTCCACTTATCCGTTCACGAACGGCGTAGAGGATAACGGCGTACCCTTGAGATCTAACGCTGTCACCCTGGCCACCATACTCAAGGCCGCGGGATACCGGACGGGCGCCTTCGTGGCGAGTTTCGTTCTAGACCGGCGCTTCGGGTTAAACCGAGGTTTCGACGTATACGACGGGCCTATCGATGTTCACAGCACCACCACGATTCCGGTCGAGCGCAAACGTCCCGGAGCGCAAGTAGCTGATTCCGCCTTGCGCTGGATCGCGAGCAACTCGAACGCGCCCTTTTTCCTTTTCCTCCATTTGTACGACCTGCATTTGCCGTACGATCTGCCGAACGATCCAAAGTTGCGTCACGGTGAAGCCGGGTATACGGCTGAGTTGGCGTATGAGGATCGGGTTCTGGGCGATTTCCTGGCAGCGCTGAACCGCCGAAAGCTTCTGGACAAAGCGCTGATCGTTTTTACTTCCGATCACGGGGAGGGTCTTGGAGACCACGCCGAAAGCACGCACGGGTATTTCATCTACCAGAGCACTCTTCGCGTGCCGCTGATTATCCACTGGCCTTCCGGGTTCAACCGCGCAATAGGTGAACGTGTTGATGAGCCCGCAAGCCTGCTTGACGTTGCGCCTACCATCCTGGATGCGATTGGTATCCCGCGTCCAGCCGAGATGCGCGGCCGAAGTCTGATTTCCGCGGGCCGCGATCGAGAAATCTATTCTGAGAGCGTGTACGCGCGAAACCATTTCGGTTGCGCGATATTACGCAGCTTGCGCACCGGCCGGTACAAATACATCGAGGCGCCCAAGCCTGAACTATACGATCTCGTTAGCGATCCCAAGGAAACTCGAAATCTCTACGATCAGCAGCGAGCGAAGGCGGCTGCGCTAGCGCGTCAGATAGCCACAGTACGTGCCACAGCTCAGGCAGTCCGGCCCAGCAACTCTGCCTCGCCCCAGCCCGATACGATCGCCATCTTACGCTCGCTCGGATACCTGAGCGGCTCGACGAAGTCTATCCGCACCGATTCTCATATCGACCCGAAGGATAGAATCGGAGATTTTGAACAATACTTACACGCGCTGGACCTTTCATCTGCCGGTAAGCTCGCGGAATCTGACGCGCTGCTTCAAAAATTGCGCGCCAAATTGCCCGATGTTGTCGATATTGAGGTCAACCTGGGATTTAACGAACAACGGACTGGCGATTTCGCGCGGGCCGCTCGCGAGTTGAAGGTGGCGATCCAGGAGGATCCTTCCGACGCTCAAGCTCACTTCGAACTTGGATTCTGCCAGTTCCACCTCGGGCAGTTAGATGATGCGATCCAGCAGCTCAAAGCTGCGCTGGCGCTCGAGCCGTTGTACACGCGAGCGGATGAAGCGCTTGCGGAAATTTACACTCGCAAGAGCGATTATCCGCAAGCCCGGGCCTATTTGAACCAGCTTCTCTCGATTGATCCGAATAGTTACACGGCGCATTTCAACCTAGGCATCTTCGCTGCGCTTGAGCAGAACTGGGCCGATGCCGAACACCACATCGAGCTAGCATTGCGCGCCGATCCGCGCTCGGCCGAAGCTCACGCTACGCTCGGCAAGATCTACCAGCAAGAAGGCAAGAGTGACAAGGCGGCTGAAGAGTTCCGGGCCGCTCAAAATGTGGAGCGCTCAACCGGCTCAATGCAGAAGCCGTGAGAGAACGACGCCCGCGAGTTCGATCAGAAAACAGACTGATCTGCTCCGATTACCTGCATTGTGTCGGTTCTCCGAACAAACGCGATGACGCGGACATCGCCCGATTGCGACTTCGCAGGCAAAGAGACGGAAAGCGATTTCTTAAAAGTAGATCCTGCGTCGATCTTGCCAACTTGTTTGATTGAATATGCGACTGAGACCTCACTGAGATCGCGCCCGGCGTTCTCGCCGCCTCCGACGTGCGATTCGGTGTGATCATGGGCAAGCGCTAGAAAAAGGACCGCTTTGTTGTCGGAATTCGGGCCCACTTCTATATTGACTTCGGCCTTTCCCTCGCTACGGCTCGCGGTCACATGGACGGGAATGGTGGCCTCGTGGGACACTTTCTCAATCCCCTCGGCAACTTTCGGCCAATCGCTTCCGAGAAGCGCAGTCGTTCCGTCTATCACAATCTGAGGTGTGTAAACCTCGACGCCAAAGCGGGAATCGTACGCTTGCTGGCGCTCTGTACACGAAACGGAAGAAAACGGGTCGGACCAGTTCGGAGTGTTCCAGTAATCGACATGCTCGCTCAACACGATCAATCGTGCGCCTTGAACCGGCTGCTGGCGATCAACTTCCGCAAGCAGTTTGTCGGCAGGAGGACAGCTAGAGCATCCTAGCGACGTGAATAGCTCGAGGAGAACAGGAGTCTTTCCGGACGGCTCCGGTGGAGGCATCGCTGCTAAAGCGAGCGCGAAGAGAGAGGCGTAAAGAATCATGAGAAAATTCGAGGGGCGTTTGATGCTCCCCTATCAGTATCGTCTAGCAAAACTAACTTCAGAGGATGAGCTTCAGAAGTATTGCCGCCGGACGAATGTCAGGCAGCTTTTTGAAAATAGTTAGCGCTTTGATTCTCATAGCAAGACCCTTTACTATCCATGCTGCTGAACGGGGCGGTCGAAGACAATGACCAGTTATGCCACGATAGATATAACCACCTGGGTTCCCAGTATGCGCAGTACTGGGATCGTTCAAGCTTCCGGTGGTCGGAAGCGTAAACTATTTCCGACTTACTCAATATGACCAGCCATTCTCAAGCGATTACGAAACCGCTCGGCGGCATCTCACCTGTAATCGCAGTTCACCGCGGGTCTCGAAAGCCGCTGCATCGCCAGATTTACGACGCCTATCGCGACGGAATTACGGCCGGCCAACTCGCACCCGGTCAGCAGGTACCGTCCACCCGAGCTCTCTCTACTGAGCTTGGGATTTCCCGAATTCCAATCCTCGAAGCCTATTCGCAACTCATGGCTGAAGGCTATTTCGAAAGCCGGGCGGGCGCCGGAACGTTCGTCTCGAGTTCGCTTCCCGATCAGCTCGCATCGTCCACGCATGGCTCTGCCGAGCTGTCGGGATCGCGCAGGGTCTCGCGCCGCGGCGATCTCACGATATGGCGTAGGCCATGGACGCGCAGTTCCGGCCCGTTTAGTATCGGCCAATTAGCATTCGATCACTTTCCTTTCACAACCTGGTCGACTCTGATGGCGCGGCTCGCCCGAAAAGTGAATGCGAGCTCGCTCAATTATGGCGGCGCGATGGGAGACAAAGAATTCCGCAAAACACTCGCACTGTACCTCCGAACCTCGCGCGGAGTTCACTGCGACGCCGGGCAGATTATGGTTGTCAGCGGCTCGCAACAGGCCTTGGATCTATGCGCGCGCGTTTTGGTCGACCCCGGCGACCCTGTGTGGGTGGAGGAGCCTGGATATGGGCTGATGCGCCACGCACTCAACCTCGCCGGATGCCGGCTCATTCCTGTGCCGGTCGACGATCAGGGGTTGGATGTAGCAGCAGGTATCGAAAAATCTCCTACAGCGCGCGCGGCGTATGTTACGCCTTCTCACCAGTACCCGCTAGGTGCGACCATGAGCGCCTCGCGCCGCTTGCAATTGCTCGATTGGGCGCACAAAGCGGATGCATGGGTTGTAGAAGACGACTACGACAGTGAGTACCGTTACGAGAGCATGCCGATCGCCTCGTTACAGGGACTCGACCGGGGCTCTCGCGTCATCTACATCGGTACTTTCAGCAAGACTCTGTTCCCGGGGCTACGCATCGGCTATATCGTGATTCCACCCGATGTAGTGGATCGCTTTGCAACCGTGCGTGGCGCTGTTGATATCTGCGCGCCGCATTTTTATCAGGGTGTGCTCACCGACTTCATCGATGAAGGTCACTATGCGCGGCACCTCCGAAAAACGCGCCTCATCTATAACGAGCGGAGAAACGCGCTGGTTAATGCTCTTCAACGCGCATTTGGTTCCCGCTTGCAGATCATGGGAGCAGAAGCGGGAATGCACGTGACAGTGACCCTTCCGCCTGGCGTAGAGGATTACGAAATTTCTCTTCGAGCCGCAGAAGAGAATCTTTGGCTATGGCCGTTATCCACAACCTATATGAGCAAGAACACACGGCAGGGATTCATCCTGGGATTCGGAAGCACGAAATTGAGTGAAATGCCGAAAGCGGTCCGCCGCCTGCGTGACATTATGTTTGAACGCCACAAGTGGTTATAACGGAAGCGGCGGAATTGGGCATTGTAGCCCGGCATTCGATGCCCTATGATCTAGATTTGCTTCATATCCAGGTTCGGGATGAGCTCGACCGGCAGAGTTGATGGGAACGTGGTGCCTTTTCCCGCTGCGCTCGGAACAATCGGCCGAATCTGTTTTGCTTTGCCGCTTATAGTATTCGGGGCGGAACATTTCATCCTTACCAAGAGCCTTGAAAATCTGGTGCCGGCTTGGTTGCATGCACGCCTTTTCTGGACGTACTTCGTTGGCGTGGCTTTAATCGCAGGCGGGCTTAGCCTCGTTACCACGATCCAGATGCGGCTGGCGGCTGCGCTCGTGGCGTGCCTGATGTTCCTTTTCGTTGCCTTGATTTGGGCGCCAAACACATTCGCAAAACCAACCGAACGCCTCCTGTGGATCGTGTGTTGCCGCGAGCTGACTTTCGCCGCGGGGCCTGCGGTGCTCGCGTACCGCCGCGTTCCCGAATGGCTCCGGATTTTTATGGCGGTTGTGCTGCTTTTCTTTGGGGTAGAACATTTCCTTCACGCGAACTGTGTACCTGGCATTCCGCTCGAAAAAACAATACCCCCTTACATTCCGGGCGGGGAAGCGTGGTCTTATTTGACGGGCGTCCTGCTATTGGTGGGAGCTGTGGTTTCGATGTTTCGCAGATGGGCTCAAACGTCGTTCATGGCTGTTGGCATGCTGATGCTATTTCTCGTCGTGACCTTCTATCTGCCCATTATGCTTTCGCAAAAGGATATAGAAGGTCTCAACTATGTTGCAGATACCATGATGTTCGGCGGAAGCTTGCTGCTAATCGCGAAGGCCATCAGCCGGGAACCTGAGCCGGTAAGAAACGTGAAAAAAGCAGATCTCTGAATTCTTATTTGCCGGTTACCCGGATCTTGCCCCACCAAGCGCCGCAGTCGCGAGTGTTCCGCCCAAACCCATTGTTTCAACTGCTGACGACGGCACGATCACCATCGAACCGCGCTCCTTGATTGCTTCATACAACATGTTCATCGCGCGCAAATGCAACGCCACGGGATTGTTTTGATACGTAAGGGCCGCCTGCGAAAATTTATCCGAGATCTCTGTTTCGGCCTGCCCGAGTATATTGCGCGCCTGTCGCTCCCGTTCGGCCTGCGCTTGACGCGACATTGCGTCTTCAAGCGCCTGCGGTATTCTCACGTCGCGAATCTCAACCGACTGCACCGTGATCCCCCACGGATTCGTCTTCTCGTCCAGAATGCGTTGTAATTCGCGTCCCAGCGACTCGCGCTCGGTAATCATCTGTCCCAACTCATGGCGCCCGATCGATTCCCGCAATCCCGTTTGCGCGCTCATTGTGATCGCTTGAACGAAATCCTCAACTTCCAAAATCGATTTCTCCGCGTTCCACACCAACCAGAACACGATCGCGTCGACGTTTACCGGCACGGTATCGCGCGTGAGGGTCGATTCTGCCGTAACGCTCGCCACTCGAACTCGTTGATCTACGAACCGGCTAAGCCGGTCGACAATCGGAATGATATGAAAAATTCCCGGCCCGCGCAGTCCGATATACCGGCCAAGCCGCAGTACCGCGACTTTCTCCCACTGATCGGCCACCTTGATCGAGAAGAGGAGGTAAACCCCCACTGCCAGTCCGGCAAATAGCGGCGCATCACGGCCGGTTGCCTCCCTGAGGCCCGCGCCCACGGCTACTGAAATAGCCAACAGCGCCACGGCGATTCCACTGACTTGAGTCTTATTCCAATCCACCCGCATGACACGTCACCTCCCCTTTTTTCCTGCGTCACTCTGCACTTGCTGCAATTGCTCAATCAACTCTTGAATGGTGAAACCATCCGAACCAGCCCGCGCCAGGAACTCGCCCGCGAGCTGATTTAGCCTGCGCTGCCGCTCGGTCTTGTCCCGGCCCACTTTTTGGTTGCTGATAAAGGTGCCCGTACCTTGTTGCGTGTCGAGCACGCCTCGGATCTCAAGCTCGCGATACGCCCGGATCACCGTATTCGGATTTATCGATAGATCGACCGCGAGTTGACGAACCGTCGGAAGCTGATCTCCCGCCGTCAGCGCGCCCGCGGCCATACCGCCGGTTACCTGATCGATGATCTGCCGGTACACCGGAATTCCGCTCTGGATATCTAAGCGGAATGCGAAGCGCTTGCGTTGATCCAGTGAGCCTTTCACCATTTATATAGTGAACTAGTCTAAGCGAACAATCAATAGAATTCGGGAGTCAACGTGGGTATGGGTAAAATAAATTTGACATGTAGTCTATAATTATTTACTATAAGTAGTGAAAAACAGACACACTCCAAAGGAGATTCTTCTCTATGTCCTTTCGTGAAAAGAGCGCCTGGATATCGCTGCTGTCAATGACGGGTATTTATGCGTTGTACTTCTGGTCGGTCTTCCACTCGCGACCCCACGCCGGCAGTTTCCATTTCAGTGGTTTGCTGGAGACGATCATCGCGCTCATAATTGTGCAAACTGCGCTGACAATTGCGGTCGCCATCTTCGCGCCGAAGGAAGCCAAGACGCCGCGCGATGAGCGCGACAAACTGATTGACCTCAGAGCCACACGGCTTGCCTATGCTGCACTTGCCACGAGCGTCGCGTGCGCGTGCTTCTTCGGAGGCTTCAATCCGCCGATTATCTTCAATACGAATGCCTTGCTACTTCTTCTTGTGGTCGCCGAGATCCTGCGTTCCGGCTGCCAGGTCATTCAATACCGGCGTGGTGCATGATATGGGCGCGATCCGCAACGAAATAAGACGGCTGCGCTTCGAACATGGAGAGATGACGCAGCAAGAGCTGGCAGACAAAATTAATCTCACTCGGCAAACGGTGAACGCAATCGAGCAAGGGAAGTATTCGCCTTCGCTCGAAGCGGCTTTTCGCATCGCCGCCGTGTTCGGCAAACCTCTCGAAAGCGTATTCCACTATTCCGAGGACCATCAACAAGGAGCGCCATCGCAGGTCTAAATCCGCGCCTCTTGTGTCATTACCATTCAATCGGAGATTCGTTGCCAGATCACTGTTGAATGCCCGGACGGGAATTGAGTCTCCAGGATAAGCCGGTTGGCCCCATCGAAGCGGAAATGGCGGACCTGCTCTGTTCCGATCCAGTTGGGAAACGAACTGCCCTCGACGCGATGCACTACCACGCGCTTCTCCGCGTCGACCGCAAAAGATCCCCAGTAACCGAAATACGTCCGCCAGGCTTCGGCCGCCTCTTCAGGGCTGGCTTCAAGGGGATCTTCGCAGGCGAGCTTCTTGCGGCTCCCGGCTGACACCTGGGCCGACATGTGGCCATCAGGATGATAAAGGATCAAACCTGCGGGTGAATCCCCGAATGGTTTCAGCACCTCACCCGACGGTGGAACGTGCTCAAAGGAGACCAAAGTCCACGAGCCGACAAAGCGTTCGGAGGACTTTGGATTCTCTCTCCGCAATTCGAGATCAGCGGTTTCAGGCATGTGTGCATCATCATACCTGAGACGTGAGGACTGCATTGATCAATCCTCCGACGATTTGAGAACGAGACGCAAAGATTGTTCAGCAGAGATCCGAGACCACCCGCTACCCGAAATTTCACTTGCTCTACGATGCAAATGTGAACACGCGGACTATCCGACTCATCTTTTTTCTTGGCGCGGCCACCTTGCTGGCGCAGACTCCGCTCGAAAGAAGTTCGGCAATTCAGGGCTTAGATCAATGGTCAAGCGTTTGCGAAAAAGACGGGCTTCTCTTATGGGGTAAGTCCTTATGCGGCCCGATGCTTTTGGTCGACCCATCCACCCGATCCGCTATTGCAAACCGTCCCGACCCAGCCGGCACGTTTCGAAAACAGGGGAGCATCTACATTGGGACACTGCCGGAGCAATTCACGCCTTCCAATACCTCGATTCATTGGAGACAGCAGAGCTGGTCAATGGTGATGCTTCCGCTGCCGGACGATCCGTTCCTACGCGTTGCGTTGCTGGCGCATGAGTCTTTCCACCGCGTCCAGCCTGATCTGGGCTTGGGCGCATCGGATGCACCGGATCCAGGTCTCGACGCGGAAGCGGGTCGCCTGTGGATGCGGATGGAGCTACGTGCCTTGGCTCGCGCGCTGCGGTCAGAAGCCAGCCCGGGACGCCAGAGTGCGATGGACGCAATGCTGTTTCGAACGTATCGCGACCAGCTTTGCCCGGGCACCGAAAAGATGGAAGCTGCGATGGAGAAGCAAGAAGGTCTGCCGGAGTACACGGGGGTCTTCATCGGCTTGCGCGAAACCGGTGAGAGTATTAGTCGCGAGGCACGCATTGTGGAGGCATTTGAAGATAGCGAAGCCTATGCCCGGTCGTTCGGCTACGCAATAGGCCCGGTTCTCGGATTACTGCTCGATCGTTACGGACCGGGCTGGCGTGCAGGCATTGCGAAAGCGGAGTCGCTCCATTCGATGCTCATCGCTGCTTTGAAATTTCAGCCGCCCGCGGATGTGCAACGTCTTGCGATGCAGCGCGCCGAGCTTTACGGTTACTCCGCGGTGGCTTCTGCAGAAAGGGAGCGCGAAGAAAGGCACCGGGCGCTTCTTGGCGAATTGAAAATGAAGTTTGTTGACGGACCTACTCTGGATTTTCCAAGCGCCCCCGAAATGAATCGCAGTTTCAATCCTCACACCCTTGTGCCGTTCCCGCCTTATGGCACTTTCTATCCGACGGGAACGTTTACTGCCAATTGGGGAGAGTTGGATGTGGAATCAGGTGGCGTATTGGTAGCGCCTGATAATCGCTCGCTGCGCTTACCGGCACCTTCGGATATCAAGGCACGGCCGGTCCGTGGTCCGGGATGGACTTTGCAGCTTGCGCCCGGTTGGGCAATCCAACGGGCTGAACGCGCCGGTAGTTATGTTGTGATTCCGCCTGAGCGGAAATAGCTTATTGTCGCGCGTTAGAGTACTTTCATGCGTCCGATATTTATTTGTTTACTGCTCGCGTTCGGTCAAGCCTCAAGTCAAGTCGTCGTTAGAGTTAACGATGCAAAGCCCGTGCAGCTTGAGGTCAACACTCTCGCCGAACTCTCGCGGCAGACTGCAGTACTGAACGATCATGGCAAACAAGTCAACTATGAAGGAGTGCTATTGCATGATGTGCTCGTTCGAAGTGGCGTCGATTTCAGCAAGGGACTTCATGGGAAGCAGCTTTCGAGTTACGTCACGGCAATAGGCAGCGATGGGTACGAAGTTGTCTACGCTCTGGCCGACTTTGACCCGAGCATTACGAATTCTGCAATTATTCTCGCGGACCGGCGTGATGGCAAGCCGCTTGATGCGAACGAAGGGCCACTCCGTATTATCGTTCCGCAGGACAAAAGGCCGGCGCGCTCCGTACGCTTGCTGAAAGAGATCGATGTCGTGCAACTAAACAAATGACGAGTGGGTTAGACGCAATGCTGTTCGAAACCAGTCAATTCTTCCCGGGCCAGTCAAGCAGCCGGCAATCTCTTCGGGTTTCACACTGCAACACGTCCTGAATTAAGAGGTTCCAGCCGACAAAACCAGGAAAGACGTGATCCTTCGCTTGCTGGCGTGGGAGCCAGCCCCCGCCCAGTTTCTGCGTTGTAGCACTCGTCAACTCTCATGCTGGCTGGCCCTGGTGGGTTTTTCTTCGGACGCACACTTTTTGGCCTAAACTGTTGAGATACCGATTGGAGAGCAGTTCTCTTGAAGGAAGCGCAGTGTACGCCAAACTCAAGAAACGACGTTCGAGATAGAGCAAGGCCAAATACTCTAAAGCACGAAGTGAAGGGTATTGCTTGGGAGGACAAGCAATGAGTCGCGAGAATTCTGAGCGGGCGAACCTGCCGCAGCAGGCTATGATCCTGCCTTCAAAGTCCACACCCGATGCCTCCATGAGAACGACATCGCGGCAAATCTGCGAGCCCGAACTTAAAGAGCGTGTCAGTGCCCTGTATGAGACTCACCGTGACAGGATCTATTGCTTCCTCGTGAGGAAAGGGCTCAACGCCACGATTGCGCAGGAAGTCACGCAAGATGTGTTCGTGGACTTGCTCCTTACACTCAAAAACGGAAAGCGAATCGACTCGGAGCAAAGATGGCTATACGCTGTCGCCGAACGGACGGCGCTTGACCACTGGCGGCGTGAGCGCTACCGCATGCGAGTCGATTTCGATTCGGACCTAAGCACCGCGGCCGATATTCCATCGTCCGAGCCGACTCCGGAAGCTCAAGCTGAACACAAGCAACGGCTCACCCGAATGGCAGCTGGTTTACAAAACCTGTCGAACAAGCAGCGCCTGTGTATCCGGCTTCGGGCACAGGGTCTGCGATATCGCGAGATCGCGGGAGTCCTACGCATTTCAACATCGACGGTTGCCGAGTGGATAACCTCCGCTATAGGTAGGCTCCAGGAACACACCGCCAGTAAATCAACTCTGACTGGAACGCTACCGAAGATTTGAGACGGTGAGCTCTCGAGGTTCGACTACCGGCGGACGCATCGTGAACTTGATTAAGCAGCGCGGGGACCGGGGGAGCGCCCCCGGCATTGATCTCGCTTCGCCGGGTTCACTTCACCGCTGTCAAGTACCCGTCCTCGGTCACTTTTATTCCGAAGTTATATTTCGGCGCTGGGTCAACCTCCTCCACCTTGTTTTCTCTTGTATCGATCACCGAGATGGTATCGGCAATCCTGCTAAACACAAAGAGTTTCTTCCCATCCAAGCTGAGGGCTAACCCATAGGGCCCTTTCCGCACGCAGATAGAATGTCGCTCGTCGCTATCACATTTGTTGACGAACACCACAACGTTCTCCTTAGTGTTCACGGAATAGCGAGTCTCTCCATCGGGTGTCACGACGGTCTGACGAGGCCCGTCCTTCGGAATCTCGGCCACCACCTTGTGCGTGGTTTTGTCAATCATCCAGAACTTCGACTCAGTGCTAGCCGTTACGAAGCCGAAGGTGCGGGTGCACGTCCCGGCCATCGCAGTGCTGAAGGCTGCCGCCAGTACGACTACCGCCGAGAGGACGGCAAATTCCCGTAAGCGAAGAGCGCGGATTGAGTTATTGCCAATGAGATGCATGATATCCTCCTGTTTGTTAAGACCTTAAAAGGGTAGCCCCGGGATTATATTGCCGGCGGGGAAATAGTTGCAGTCGATAAAGGTCCAGCCGGATGCTGAGGTTGCCTTGCCGCATCCCACCTGCGTCGTAGTACTCCACACCACTTGGGTATAGTGACCACAGGAGTTACCTTGCGGCGCCGTACAGCCCGGCGGGAGACCAGCCGCTCCGTTTCCATCATCGGCAGCATGGTTGTAAAACTGCATTTCACTAATCCAATCGGCGACGGCCGCGGGACCTAGTGTCCCGTCATCCGGGGCGGTAGAGCCGAAGAGGTTCTCGCCGAGGGACTGGCCGGGAAAGATGGGATTATTAATGGTGTTATCGGCAGGGTTTGGTGATGAATCACGATGCATAAGCCCCTGATCTTGGTTAGCAAGGTTCTGCGCCCACGCCTGGGCGTATGTCGCCAGGTCGTTTGACCACGTGAGGGGAGCCTCGCCCGGGGCGGGGCCTGTCATGGCGCGCTGATTATTGTGCGCCGCCAGTATTGCGGCCTGCTCGTCCGGTCCTATCTGGGCCAAGGCCCGTCCGGCGAACAGCGCAGCTGCTACTGTGGCGATACAGAAAAAGATTTTCATCGTTAGTTCTCCTTTGCATTACCTTTTACGATCGGTTGTGCGAAAGATCCTCCCGAGCCACCTGACACAGTCCCCTCGTGAGACACAAAGGAGACTCGTCCAAATGATCCTCGCCGTGCAAAAATCTCCCTCTAGAGCTGGCAGCTCTCGGAGGGATCACCTATACTTCCACGCTGTTGAAACTCGGGTTCCCCCGAGTACCCTCCATTCCTAGTCGCACGCGAAGATCAATTTTCCGGACAAATTACGGTAGCTACTAAAAATATGCCTCTTGCGCTGCTTCTAAATTTTGCCAAACATTACAAATCGGTGAAGTGGGCGCGGCGTTATTAGGAAGCCATTGCACGGTATCAACGAGTGAATTAGTTGGATGCAAAGCTTCGCCTTGAATCATGAGCGCCTCGCCTGCTTGTATGCGCTGCTGGGAAAATTCGAGAACGCCGTCGCCGAAGAGACGAAGGCGCGCGTGCTGAGTGGAGGGGAACCCGAGGATGTAATCGCAGGCATGAACCGTGTGCGCCAGGCGGCTGTCTCGGGAGGCGCTAGGGGCTATTGGTCAGCCGAACTTAAATTATCCGAGGAACCGCGCCAGCCGCCCAAAGGCTACTCGCTTCCATACAGGCGGGCCATGGTTTACGCACACTTGGGCAAAGCAGACGAAGCACTCGCCAATCTACAACGCGCTTACCATGACCGCGAAACGCAGATGACCGAGCTCGCGGTGGAACCGAGCTTCGATGCTCTACGAGACGGTCCGCGCTTCATCCAGTTGGAACAGCGAATCGGGTTGGCAACTGGGACCGTTGTGCATTGATGGGCAGTTGTCCCGGCATTACGATGGGCTCGAGATTGTTGATGAAGCTATGTAGTGGCGTGAATTTCGGCAAAGGACTTCACTGGGAAGCAGCTCTCGAGTTATGTCACGGCAATCGGCAGCGATGGGTACCAAGTTGTCTACGCTGTGGCCGACTTTGACCCGAGTCAATTCTTCCCGGGCCAGTCAAGCAGCAGGCAATCTCTTCGGGTCTCACACTGCAACATGTCCTGAATTAAGAGGTTCCAGCCAACAAAACCAGGAAAGACGTGATCCTTCGCTTGCTCTGGCGTGGGAGCCAGCCCCTGCCCGGTTTCTGCGTTGTAGCACTCGTGCATCGATCCCCATTTGTGAATGTCGGCAAGTACCACGCGTGCCAGAATCCCAGCCACCTTTGCCGCTTCCTCATTGAAGCCATAGCGCCTTAAGGCAAGGAAGTAGAGGTAATTCGTGTTGATCCAGACTGGCCCTTGCCAATTTGAATAGGGATCGATCATGCTGATGTTGTTGTAGCCCCGATCCTGCTTTGACAGGCTCCGGATTCCGTACGGCCCGAGCATGTATTCGGAGTTCCACAGGTAGCGGCGAATCATGCTCCGAGCGTCGACGGCGGGCAAGAGATCCTCCATTAGCGGAATAAAATTGGAACCGCTCATGCGCCGAACAGGTTGACCAGTATCCCGGCGAACATTGAAGAATGTCGCATCCTGAGCGAACCATAGATGATCGAGCATGGCGCGACGCAGGCTGATGGCCTTCGCCCGATATGCGTCTGCCTCCGTCTTCTTCCCGAGCCTTTCGGCCAATCGCGCCATTGCCCAATATTCACGTAGCTGAAAAACACAGAGATCCACAGCCAGAATCGCGTTGCGGTCCTTTGGATCATTGCTGAGAACAACATTGTTGTCTTCGCCAGACTGCATGGCGGTTTCCCAAAAGAACAGTCCCCATTTCGGGTCGTACTGTGTTTTCTCCCGATACGCGAGGATGGGGCTTAAGCTGTCCCATACCGGCCGAACCCACTCATAATCCCCCAGATTTTCGGACGCAATGACTGCTCCCTGTGCCAAAAACGGTTTCACCGTGAACATCCCGAAGAGAGGATGTGGTTTTGCTGAAGGCAGGCGGTCGGCCAGGAGAACAGCGGGGACCCAGCCATCTTTATTGATCGCATTGGCCGCATTGGTAAAGTTCAGAACCCACCATTTCAAATATTTCGCCTGGTCCCGGCTTTGATGCGTCAGGTGGCATCCAATGAAGAAGCCATCCCAATCCCACATCGATCCTTTGTAATATCCGCCCGGAGTTAGATAGTCGTACTTGAAACGACCTTCCGCGGTATGAATGGTTTGCGGTTCGAGCTTTGAAAAAGCGGTCGAGACTTCGTCTTGCAGTCGGTTGAGATCTTCAGTTCGGTCCGTAGAAGCAACCGCGCCAGCTAGAACGGCGATGAACAGTAGCATTGCTCACCTCCAGAGCTCCGGTTCGAGACCGGACTTCCCAAGTCTACGCGCCGAGAGAGAATTTCCCGCCACACCGCAGCGGCTATTCCACTCGTAGCGCTTGCGTTGGATCAATGGCTGTCGCTCGGAGCGCGGGGATGAGGCAGGCCGCAAAGGATATGACCAGAAGCCCGCAGCCTACTGATGCAAATACCGCCGCGTCCAAGGGCTTCACCTCAAACAACATCGATTGCATAACCCTGACTGCACCAATTGCAGTCACGAAACCAACTGTCATTCCGGTTAGCGCAGGCGCGAGGCCATGTCGCAAAACCGATCGAATCAAATTATGCGGTTGCGCGCCGAGCGCCAGGCGCACCCCGAATTCGGAAGTCCGCTGGGCCGTCGAATATGAGATGACACCATAGAGGCCCACAGCAGCGAGCAGTACTGCCACACTAGCGAACGACATCAACAGGAGTAAACTGAAATGCCGGTTCGCGATTCGCTTTGATATCAATTGATCCATCGTGAGAACGTCCGACGCAGCGAGATTCGGATCGAGGCGGGCGAGCTCGCGCTGGATAGGAATGGCAAGACGCAGCGGATCGCCCTCGGCCCGCACGCTGAGCCAGCCAAAATTCAACTCACCGCTCGACATCGGCACATAGATTGTCGGCTCGGGTAACTCATCGAGATTTTTCCGGACATCACCAACGATTCCCACAATTTGCCATCGCTTCTCCCAGAAAGAAACGTATTTGCCAATGGGATCTTCGTTAGGGAAGTATCTACGTGCGAGACTCGTGCTGACGATGGCCTTATCCGCCTTATCGAGGCGCTCTTGCGGCAGGAAAGTGCGGCCGCGCTCGAGCGGGATACCCAGCGCATGAAAATAACCGGGATCTGCGGTGCGCGGAATCACCGGATTCGATTGGTCGCGCGGAGGTCTCGGTTTCCCTATGATTGTCAAATCGGTGTTCATATACTGCCCGGCGGCCGGAAGCCATGAAACCAGCCCGGCGCTTTGAACACCGGAAATCGCCCGAACGCGGGCGAGAAACTGCTCAAAGAATGTAGCTGCTTTCGCGTTTGTAGGGTATTGCGCAGTCGGCAAAGTAACAAACATGGTCAGCAGATTCCTCGGATTGAAACCAAGATCTACGGTTTGCAATCGAACGAAACTTTTGAGCAGGAGCCCGGCACTCACCAGCAACAGAAACGAAAGCGCAATTTCAACCGATATCAGCCCGCTCCGATAGCGCGTCGAGCGCAGCGATCCGAAAGTTGTCCGGCCAGTCTCATGCATTGCGTGGCCAGGATCAATGGCGGACGCCGAGGCGGCCGGTAGGACACCCGCAAGACCTCCTGCCGCGAGCGCAACGCCTGCGGCGAACAGGAGCGTCGTCCAGTTCAATTGAATAGCGGAGGCACGCGGCAGCGCTGCAGAGAGGCTCACGAGGACGTGTGTCAGCCATTGTGCCAGCAAGAGTCCGGCCGCTGCGCCTATCAGGGACAGAATGATGCTTTCGAGAAAGAACAGTCGGGCGATACGGCGTTTCGATGCGCCCAACGCGATACGAACCGCAACCTCTTTCCGCCGAGCGGAGTTTCGGACGAGCAGGAGATTAGCAACATTCACGCAAGCGATCAAAAGCACGCATCCGACCGCAGCCCAGAGAACGTAAAGCGATCGCCTCAGCGTTGGGTCAACCAGCTCGCTCTCGAGCGCGTACACTTCGACCGAGGTTCCTGTCTGGCCGGAATAGCTACGCGCAATGCGCGATTGGATTGTAGTCAGCTCGGCGGCCGATTGCCGGGTTGTGACGCCAGGCTTCAAGCGCGCAATGACGGAGAGGCGATGATCCCCGCGGGTTTGAAGCTCTTCGGCGGGCAGTGCGAGCTGCATGGGGACCCAGTACTGCGTGGTTGACGACGGGAATTCAAACGTGGCAGGCATGACTCCGATGATTGTGTAAAGCTGCGCATCCAAACGTAAGGTCCGCCCGATCAAGCCTGGATTACCGTCAAATATGCGGCGCCATAAACTGTGGCTCAAAACAATGGTCCGGCTCGATTGCTGGCTATCGTCGCTGCGCGTGAAAACTCTTCCGAGGCTCGCCTGGACCCCTAGGGTTCGGAAAAGATTCCACGAACAGAAGACGCCTTGAACGTGTTCGGGCAGACGGCCGGATGCCCCAGAGAGATTGCCGCTGATCCCACCGTATGCGGCGATGTCATCAAAACTGTCGGATTCGCGCTGCCAGTCGTAAAAATTTGCGGGAGCGGGTTCGTCATGAACGTCGCCCTTGACAACGCCCGCTTCGTACAGCGCGACCAGCCGGCCCGGATCGCGGTAGGGCAATCGATCGAGCAGAATCGCTTTCACCGCGCTGAAGATCGCAGCGTTTGCGCCGATGCCGAGCGCGAGGACGACGACGCAGGTTGCCGCCAGTGCGGGGCTTCGACGAAGAGATCGAAAGCTATACTGGAGATCTTGCATCAGAGTGGCGATCGTAACCCCGATTGTCATGTCACGAACACTCTCCTTAACCTGTTCGACTCCCCCGAGCTCCCTGTGAGCCTCTCGAGCAGCTTCTTCGAGGCCCATCCCATCTCGCACTTTTCACTTGCCACCGGCCGAGATAGCTGTGGATCTTGTCATCCAAGGCGTGATCTACACGAGTGAGACGTGCCTCCCAGCGTTCCGTCTCGGTCTGAAGTCGGCTTTTCTTGCTAAATACCGCGGAGGAACTCACCGCACGCTCGACGCGTGTAGGTGAGTTGAGCGCTGGATTCTTCCTACTTCTTTGCTTCCGGCTGTGGCAGTTCCAGCTTGCAGCCTTACGCAGTTTCTGCTCGCCCCGCCGAACGCCCTGGAAGTGATCCACAGAACTGGTCGCATGCTCAGTTTGCGATGAGCCGACTCTTGGGCCAGTGAGCGACACTCAAGGCCTTAAAGCCGATTACTTCGAGTGACCGTCATCGAGGAATGATCCGAGTGATGAAAGATCGATGCCCACGTTCCCTCGCAAAGGAATCACGTTGCTGATCGAGTGCGAAAACTGCGGCGTGAGCGATTCTGGTGCCCAACGGCTGCTCAATTTGCGAATCGCTCCGTCAATCCGCTGAGCCCAAAGAAGTATAATCCCTGGCTGAACGATCAGGCACAATAATCATATTTATCCGCGCCGATGGCAAGGTGGTGGAATGCAAAATCGTTTTGTAAGAAGTCACCTCATGCGCAGGAGAGGCGCATCTCCTCAGAAGTTTGCATCGCCGGGGAGTCTGTTGGTCCTTGTAATTGTCCTGTGCCTGATTCTGCCAATCCCGGCCGCCGCGCAGAGTACGCATAACGTTCCACCACCGTATGATGTTCGAATGTGCGGCGCCCTGAAGCAGCTCAATCTGAAAGAAGTTGCTGGAGGACCAGCCCTGATTACCTCTGCACAGGTTGTGGAACTGCCGGCTGATGATCTGCGGCGCACGAACTCATACCCCAGCGGGTTTGGCAACATAGCCGATCAAGCCGTGAGTCATATCCATCAATATTGCCGTGTTACCGGTTACGTTGCACCGCAGAACAAATTTGAGCTAAAGCTGCCAGAGCCCGGAGATTGGAATGAGAAGTTGTTCTTTTATGCGTGTGGCGGGTTTTGCGGAATGATTTTATCGGAGTACACCAACTTGGGTCTGTCGCGGGGCTATGCTTCCGCGACGGGAAATGGCGGGCACGATTCTGCTCGGGGCTTCGATGGCATTTGGGCCGCGAACGCGCCCGAACTACAGAACGACTTTGGCTGGCGCAGCAATCACGTGGTCACTCTCATTTCCAAGGCGATCATCACTCACTACTATGCCAAGCCAATCAAATACTCCTATATCGCCGGCAACTCCAAAGGCGGCCAAGCTGTCCTGATGGAGGCGCAAAGATTTCCTGAAGACTTCGATGGATACCTACCCAGTGCTCCGGTCTACGATTACACAGGAAGGAACACCATCGCCGCCGCCTGGTTTGCGCGAGCGATCAGCGATGGCCATGGCGGCACAGTGCTCGACGCGCGAGCCGCTAATGCGGTTCATCGGTCCGTGTTGCAGTTGTGTAGCGCCCAGTCAGGCGTGGATGAAGGCGTGGTGGCTGATCCACCATCATGCAAGTGGCAACCGGAGATGGCCGCGTGCCGGCCAGGAAGCAACGCGTCCGATTGCCTGAGTCCAAGGCAGGTCACCGCTGTGAAAGGCTTGATGACGCCGGCAACAAACTCGAAAGGCGACGTGCTATACGCTTACCCCTATATTCCGGGAACAGAAACGCAGTGGGAAGGCTGGAACTATTTTGGCGCTCCAGGCAATCCAAGCGTCCCACCACGGCTGGCCAACTTAGAATTAACTACGGAATTCGAGAAGTACATGGTGAATGACGCAATACGGCCCAACGTGGACACGCTAAAGTACGATTTCGATCACGATCCGTCAACGTTAAACAGGGCTCGACAAATCTATGATGCTACGTCCTTCGATCTACGCGCATTGAAGGCGCGAGGCGGCAAAATTCTCATGTGGCACGGGTGGGCAGACGGCGCAATCGTTGCAACATCCTCTATTGGTTACTACCAAGGCGTCGAAAAGCTTATGGGCGGCCGTGAACAGACGGAGGACTTCTTCCGGTTATTTCTCATTCCTGGAGTCCATCACGGTGGGGGAGGCCCGGGATTTACCGAGTTCGACGCGATGTCGGCCCTGGAGACCTGGGTGGAGAAGGGGAAAGCCCCCGAAAAGCTGATTGCCTCCAGATTGAGCAACGGTAGAGTTGAACGTTCGCGTCCTGTTTTTTCCTATCCAGTTTTGGCGCGTTACTCCGGTACGGGTGATCCGAAGCAGGCTCAGAGCTTCGTGCCTCTAGATCCATCCGAAACGCTAGAGCTATGGTGAGCGGCTGCTGAGGTCGGCGACTCGTCGCAATCTGGGCGGGCCTAAGCGTTCTCCCAAAGCGGCGCGTAAAGATCAATAACTCCGGTTTGCCGATATGCCGATCACCGAAAGTCCGTGTTATCTAAAAGAATGCGCCGGGAGGCCGAAGCGACAACGACAGCGGAATTGCTGCGATTCAACGGCGCGGTCGTGCGGGATCCCGCCATCGATGCGTGGATGAAAGAGCATACAGGTGAGCTGGGAGCCATCGCGCATCAGTGGTTTGAAGTGATGCGAAAGTGCGGGGACGAAGTCCGCGAGCTTTTGCATGACGGCTGTCCGGTTGCCTGTCTGGGAGATGTACCCTTCGGCTACGTCAATGTATTCACTTCGCACGTAAACGTGGGGTTTTTTCGCGGCGCAGCGCTCCCGGATCCGGCCCGCCTCTTGGAAGGTACCGGCAAGTTCATGCGCCATGTGAAGCTGAGACCGGGAATGGCCGCAAACGCCTCAGCGCTTAACAGGCTCATCGAGGCGGCCTACTCCGATATCAAGGCGCGCGTCGAAAACGGCTAAGTCAGAGAACATCCCAAAATGCCGGTCCGAAAACCAGCACGCCGCGTTCCTACTTCGCCCCAGACCTCGCCGCAACCTGATAATTCGGATACGCTGGCCGCTTGTGCACCGGAGGCGGATTCTTCTTCAGCAGATCCATCACCACCTCGACGGCCTTATCTAGCTGCGCATCGTGTCCCTGCCGCCACTGCGCAGGATCGAACTCTACATCCACATCCGGATCAACCCCGTGGTTCTCGATCTCCCACTTGCTTTCGGGCGTGTAGAACGCAAGGTCCGGTGTTCCGGTGAAACCGCCGTCAATCAGATCTTGCGGATTCGTATAATGACCAACCAGTCCACCCCACGTGATAGTGAATCCCTGAAACCAGAAAATCAACCACTTCCCTGGGTCAGTTTCCGGATCGCTGACAATCCTCTCGGAATAAGCTAATAGTCAGCATGAAGGCTCGAGAATCAATCGTTCTGCCGCTAGTTTTCACAAACTCTACTTCTGTCACTTGTCCGTGGGTGCAGGTTCTGCGGGCCCCGAATTGCGTCGTACGACTTCGAGGAATCGCCTCAGTTCCTCAGGGTTGCGTATTACGTGGAGGGTCGCATGACCTGCGTACTTAGTGATCGCTTCCATGAGAAGCGGACGGCTTTGGCGGCGATACCGTAACAGCCACAGCCAAAAATCGGCGCGTTCGCGGGATCGTCGGATCGCTCGCCAAGCACATCGGACAAGCGAGAAGTCGAGGAAAATGATCGTATCCGCAGCAGCAAGCCGAACTTCGACAGCATCATACGGCCCCAGGTCACCATCGATTATCCATCTATCCTCCTCCACAAGCCGCTGCTGCATTTTGACCCATTGATCGCGCCGTGTCGCGGCAAGACCTGGCCGCCAGAAGACCTTGTCCAGTTCTATCAAAGGTAGACCGGTGATCTCCCTAAGGCGAATCGCAAGCGCCGACTTGCCTGAAGCTCCCGGGCCGAGAATGACCACGCGCCTCACATCCAGAGGCTAACCGACATCATCCGGCATACTGACTCGCGACCCGGACTCAATGTCCAGATTGCCGACGGTTCGGGAGTTGATCATGACAAGCCCGTCTATCGGTACTAATCCGCTGAATCACGCTTCAAATTGCACTCGATGAGTGCGAAGCCCTGAAGGCAACAGCCGCCAAAGTCGCTTGCCCGGAAAGGCGATCCGGCCAAGTGACGAGAAGCAGGTTTCAACTAAAGCCTGGAGGTCGTCCTTAGCCGGGATCTCCGAGATAGCCTGCCTCTGCTTTACGGAGGCATTCGATGACCAGACTAGAAGGAAGCCGCTGGCGATTGCGGCGGACGCGTGGAGATATGGGATTGAATTTGGAATCCTGGTGTGAAGCCCTTCGTTGTTCAGAATCTAGGCAATGGACAGAACCATCTGGAAGAACAGGGAGAACGTGAATCAGCATGCCGGCGATTCATCCTCGATCTTTACCATGCGAAACCGATGAACGGACACGCATGGATTCACTCAACGAAGCGGAAGGATGGTTCACGTTGGCGCGGTTGACCCCCCGGAGACTCTTGCCGATGTAAACGGACATCCTCGGAGAAATGGTGTCCCCCATCTTGGGAAGCCGCCATGTCGTGCAATGCTTCGTCGCTGGAAAGCAATAGAATCCTAGCCGTGCCCGGGACGCGCCCATGGGATGTGCCAGGAAGCCAAAAGTTGAAAATCTTTCGATCATCAAACGGTAACCCGGGAGCCGTCGGACACGAGGAGGGCAGGCGCACCGAACAGATCTCTCAGAGCATCACCTCGCCGCGCTAGCGTAGAGGGCCCGCTCGAACTCCTCCGCCGCCGCTAGCGCCCCATCGTCGCTGAACGGGATCGTCTGCATCAGCACCACCCCGCAGGTTTTCCCGGAAACATCAATCCAGAAAAACGTATTGAAGATGCCGTCCCATGCCAACGACCCCGCTGCGCGCCCGCCTTCCACCGCCCGGGTGTTGATTCCGAATCCCCATCCAAATTTGTCGGGCGAACCCGGCAAGCGAACGGGATTCTTGATCAACTGCGGAATCGTGCTCCTCAACTCCGCGAGCTTCATCTCGCCGATCTGATTGTGACTCATCTCCGCCACTGTCTCCGCCCGCAGAATCCTCTTGCCGCCGAACGTCCCGCCGTTCAGCACCATCCGCTCGAACTTCAAGTAATCCCCAGCCGTCGAGTAGAGGCCGCCGCCGCCGCTGAAGAACTTCACCGGCTTCATCGGCTGCGGCGGCGGTTCTACAAAACTCCCATCCGCCTGCCGCAGTTGAAGTGTTACCACCCGCACCTGCTTTTCCGCCGGAACGTTGAAGAACGTGTCCGTCATCCCCAGCGGCTCGAAGATGTGCCGCCGAAAATATTCCTCCAGCGTCTCCCCGCTCACTTGTTCCACCAGTTCTCCCAGCCAGTCGTAGCTTATTCCATATTCCCAGTGCGTTCCCGGATCGAACATGAGCGGCGCCTTCAGAAACGCGTCGCTATCCCCCATAATCGCGGGAGCCAGTCCCGCCTCGACGTACTCGTGCAGCCGCGCATCGAAAAAGTCGTAGCCAAACCCCGAAGTGTGCGTCAGCAATTGCCGAACCGTCGGCGGCGTCTTCGGTGG